>OGKA01000027.1_pt1 | contig 171057 bp, 158 predicted proteins | sample 1572211 | NCBI WGS metagenome assembly OGKA01 (sample SAMEA2582125, study PRJEB24529) | metagenome | biome: Human gut stool | place: China | collected 2011 | reverse complement strand
TGTGAAGGAAAGGTGAAAAGGACCCCGGGAGGGGAGTGAAAGAGAACCTGAAACCTTGTGCTTACAAACAGTCAAAGGCCTACGGGCTGATGGCGTACTTTTTGTAGAACGGTCCGGCGAGTTACTAATGCCAGCGAGGTTAAGTGGTCAGAAGCCACGGAGCCGAAGGGAAACCAAGTCTGAATAGGGCGTAGAGTTGGTATTAGTAGACCCGAAACCGGGTGACCTATCCATGTCCAGGTTGAAGGAACCGTAAAAGGTTTTGGAGGACCGAACACACATGTGTTGAAAAACGTGGTGATGAGGTGTGGATAGCGGAGAAATTCCAATCGAACTCGGAGATAGCTGGTTCTCCTCGAAATAGCTTTAGGGCTAGCCTCGAGCTGGAGTCTAACGGAGGTAAAGCACTGAACTGACGCGGGGCCCAAAAAGGTTACCAACTCATATCAAACTAAGAATGCCGTCAAGATACCCTCGGGAGTCAGTCTGCGTGAGATAAGTCGCGTGGACAAAAGGGAAAGAGCCCAGACCGACAGCTAAGGTCCCAAAGTACGTGTTAAGTGGAAAAGGATGTGGGATTTCATAGACAACTAGGATGTTGGCTTAGAAGCAGCCATACATTTAAAGAGTGCGTAATAGCTCACTAGTCGAGAAAACCTGCGCCGAAAATGTAACGGGGCTAAAACACGACACCGAAGCTACGGATTTCCTACTAGGTAGGAAGTGGTAGAGGAGCATCCTGCAAGGACGAAGCCAAAGTGAGAGCGATGGTGGACGAAACAGGAGAGAGAATGCCGGAATGAGTAGCGAGATACATGTGAGAAACATGTAGGCCGAATATCTAAGGATTCCTGGGTAAAGCTAATCTTCCCAGGGTTAGTCGGGGCCTAAGGCGAGGACGAGAGTCGTAGTCGATGGATAACAGGTTGATATTCCTGTACTACACATAATCAGAACTGTGGGGACGCAGGAGGATAGGGAAACCGGGGAATGGAAAGACCCGGTCAAGCGCAAAGCTGTGGGAGATAGGCAAATCCGTCTCCTGTAAGTGAAGCGTGATGAGGACTGAAAAAAAGTAAGGAAGTTTCCGAATCCACACTGCCGAGAAAAGCCGCTATTGCGTTATGTGTACCCGTACCGTAAACCGACACAGGTAGATGAGGAGAAAATCCACAGGCCGACGGGAGAAGTGTTGTTAAGGAACTCGGCAAAATGACCCCGTAACTTCGGGATAAGGGGAGCCTCGCAAGAGGCCGCAGAAAAGAGGCACAAGCAACTGTTTAGCAAAAACATAGGTCTATGCGAAACCGTAAGGTGAAGTATATGGGCTGACGCCTGCCCGGTGCTGGAAGGTTAAGAGGAGAGGTTAGCGCAAGCGAAGCTTTGAATTTAAGCCCCAGTAAACGGCGGCCGTAACTATAACGGTCCTAAGGTAGCGAAATTCCTTGTCAGGTAAGTTCTGACCCGCACGAAAGGCGTAATGATTTGTGCACTGTCTCGACAACACGCCCGGTGAAATTGAAGAACCAGTGAAGATACTGGTTACCCGCAACAGGACGGAAAGACCCCATGGAGCTTTACTGCAGCCTGATACTGGGATTCGATGATATATGTACAGGATAGGTGGGAGGCTAAGAAGCGAGAACGCTAGTTTTCGTGGAGCCGCCGGTGGGATACCACTCTTATGTCATTGGATTTCTAACCTGCATCCGTAATCCGGGTGAGGGACAATGTCAGGCGGGCAGTTTGACTGGGGCGGTCGCCTCCTAAAAGGTAACGGAGGCGCTCGAAGGTCACCTCAGAATGATTGGAAACCATTCAAAGAGTGTAAAGGCAAAAGGTGGCTTGACTGCGAGAGCGACGGCTCGAGCAGGTACGAAAGTAGGACTTAGTGATCCGGTGGTAATAAGTGGGAATGCCATCGCTCAACGGATAAAAGCTACCCTGGGGATAACAGGCTTATCTCCCCCAAGAGTTCACATCGACGGGGAGGTTTGGCACCTCGATGTCGGCTCATCGCATCCTGGGGCTGAAGTAGGTCCCAAGGGTTGGGCTGTTCGCCCATTAAAGCGGTACGCGAGCTGGGTTCAGAACGTCGTGAGACAGTTCGGTCCCTATCCGTTGTGGGCGCAGGAAATTTGAGAGGAGCTGTCCTTAGTACGAGAGGACCGGGATGGACGTACCTCTGGTGTACCGGTTGCAGACCAACTGCACAGCCGGGTAGCTATGTATGGAACGGATAAACGCTGAAGGCATCTAAGCGTGAAGCCGCCCTCAAGATAAGATTTCCCATTCTTCGGAAGTAAGATCCCTTAAAGATAATGAGGTTGATAGGTTGGAGGTGTAAGCATGGTAACATGTTCAGCTGACCAATACTAATAGATCGAGGGCTTGACCAAAAAAGATTACTCAAGGATTGCTAAGTTTGTATTCAGTTTTGAAGGTGTAATACCTTAATAAAAGAAAGATTTCCGGTGATGATGCGCCTAGGGGACACACCCGTTCCCATTCCGAACACGACGGTTAAGACCTAGGCGGTCGATGGTACTTGGTGGGCAGCTGCCTGGGAGAGTAGATGGTCGCCGGAATCCAATTTCTTTTTTCATGTCAAATCTGTTATGGTGGGTATGGCGCAGTTGGTTAGCGCGCCAGATTGTGGCTCTGGAGGCCGTGGGTTCGAATCCCACTATCCACCCTTTTTGTGGGTCATTAGCTCAGTTGGTAGAGCACTGGACTTTTAATCCAGGTGTCCCGGGTTCGAGTCCCGGATGACTCATTTTTCATTTGTGCAGCCGTGGCGGAATTGGCATACGCGCTAGACTAAGGATCTAGTCCGGGTTTCTGGGTAGGGGTTCAAGTCCCCTCGGCTGCAGCGTATGCGCGAGTGGCTCAGTGGTAGAGCATCGCCTTGCCAAGGCGAGGGTCGCGAGTTCGAATCTCGTCTCGCGCTTTTTCTTTCAGCAGTTTGCATTATCGTATATTGGGCTATCGCCAAGCGGTAAGGCACAGGACTTTGACTCCTGCATTCGCTGGTTCGAATCCAGCTAGCCCAGGTCTCAAATCCAGCTGATGGTTGGTATAATGGGGTATCGCCAAGTGGTAAGGCAACGGATTCTGATTCCGTCATTCGCAGGTTCGAATCCTGCTACCCTAGTTTAAGAGAGTCTGAAAAGGCTCTCTTTTTCTTTGTATAAAAACAGATTTATGGAATCGTCGGAAGAAATTTCGACGATTTTTTGCGTTTTTTCCAAAACTTTTTTCAAAACAGTTGTCAGATTTCATTATTTTTCGGAGAATAGATAGATAAAGGGAGGAGGGATTGCATGGACGAAAGAAGTCTGCTGACCTTATTACAGAAAAGGCCGAATGAGGGCATGAAGGAATTGATGCGGCAATATATGGGGTATTGCTATTACATTGTGAGAAACAAGCTGGCGGAATTTCCGCAGGAGGACATCGAGGAATGCGTGAGTGATGTTTTTGTGGACACGTATCGTTATCGGGAAAAGATTGATTTGGCAAAAGGCGGATTTCGTGTATTTTTAGCAACGCTTGCGCGGCGGAGGGCGGCAGATTGCTATAGGAAAAAGGCGGAAAATCTGCCTCTGCACGAAGAAATACAGGAGAATCCGAAGGAGGTATCCTTTGAGGACAGGGAGGTGCTGCTTCAAGCAATTCGTTCCTTGGGAGAACCGGATGAAAAAATATTGATTTGGAAATTTTATTATGGCTATCCGACAAAAACGATTGCGTCTGCGTTAGGGTTAAAGGAGAACACAGTGGATCAGAAGGTGCGGCGTGGCTTGGAAAAGCTGAGAAAAGCATTGGAAGGAGGGGGATTTTATGAAGGATGTATTTGATTATCTGGAGGAGGAAGATCTCCTGCGGAATCTGCCGGAAGCACTGCCGCAGATGGAGGATGAAACAGCGGCGAAACGGATAGAGAAAATGGCACTGGAGAAGCTGCAGGCGGAAACGAAGCAGCAGAAAAAATGGCAGAGGAGGCGTATTCTGATTGCGGCGGTCTGCTGTCTGGTTGCGGTCGGGGCGTTTGCACGCAAGCCGATTGCGGCATATTTCCAGCGTATCCTGCATTATCTGCCCGGTGTCGGGGTTTATATCAACGATACAGATGCGGAAATTTACGAGGTGCAGATTGACAACCCCGTGCAGGAGAAGGATGGCGTGCGTGTGGAGCTGAAAGGCTTTTATTGCGAAAACAATATGCTGAAAGGGGATTTTGTATTCACAGGAGAGGGTTTGCCGACAGTAAAAAACGGAAAAGATGAAATTGTCGATGAATTGTCTGAAAAATATGAAGTCACCTACTATTACGGAGAAAAAAGCAGGGTGATTTGGTTTTCCGGTTGTGGCTGGCATATAAGCAATGAAGGCAAGGTGCTGCAGTATACGCCGCACTGCTCGGAGCGGCTTTATCTGAAGGATGGTTGCTATGACTACGCGTTTTCGATTAAGGGCTTCGATGAAAAAATTCATTTAAAGGTCGTGAAGGCGAAAACAACGGAAAACCCTGAAGACCTTGGGTATTCGGTAACGAAAAACGGTACATCCTTAATCGCGAAAGCCAATCTGGATGGGGATACCATTCAGTTGGAATATTATCAGATTCCCTCTGCTGAGGTGGCGCAGGCGATGGAGGATTATTATCAAACGGGGATTATCCTTTGTCCGTATCGGTTTGCGCCTTTAGAGGACTATGCGTATATTCAGAATGCGGCAGGAGAACGAATGCGGGGACATTTGGAATCGTTGGAAAACGGCGGAAGGTATACGTTAAAGGGAACGGAAAAGGATTTCCCTCTGACACTGCACCATTCAGCCTATACAGGAACAGACAGAGAAAAGCAAGAGGTTGAAATTCCATTGACAGAAGGAGCAGAGCTGCCGCAGATGAAATTCCATTACGGAACAGTTGAATTTTTATCCGCTATGCAGGAGGATGTCATCTGGGAGGATGAGGATTCCGAACGGACGGAGGAGGCAACAAAGGTGACGGTGAGATACAAAACGGTGCCTGCAAAGGGAATCCGAAAGATGTATGCGGCAAATCTGCGTTATCTGAAAGAGGATGATTTCGGCGTGGAACGTGATTGGGAACAGACAAATGAATTTCTGATACAGGAGAGAAGTGTTTATCTGCCCAGAGGAAAACGCGAAAAACTGACCTTTTCGCTTGAAAACCCCTCCTATTGGGTTGGCGGCTCCTATGATGTAGTGATTGAAAAGCCGCGGAGCAAAAAATAAATAGCTTGGAGAGAGGAAGAATTTGCATGCAGATTCTTCTTCTTTTTTATGGAAAAGAGAAAAATAGCTTTCAAAATTGCATATACAATGGTATACTATTAGCATCTATACATCTGTAAAAAAATAGCCGAAGGTTTTTAGAATAGGAGGCTGGTCGGTATGGCAGCAAAATTAGAAAACGAATATGGCGTTATCAGTATTGATCGCGAAGTGATTGCAAGGATTGCAGGCTATGCGGCGATTGAATGTTACGGCATTGTCGGCATGGCTGCAAAAAATGTGAAGGACGGCTTGGTGCAGCTTTTGAAGCTGGAAAGCCTGACAAAGGGAATCAAAATGCGCATTGATGCAAATAAGGTAAGTATTGATTTGCATATTATTGTGGAATATGGTACCAATATTTCCGCCATTGCAGATAATATCATCAGCACTGTGAAATATTCCGTGGAAGAATTTACAGGGGTTGAGGTTGAGGATGTAAATATTTTTGTTGACGGCGTAAGGGTCGACAACTGAGCAAGAGGAGGAACTATTGGTGAGCAGTACAACGAAATTGAACGGTGTTCGCTTAGGCAGAATGATAATTGCCGGTGCGAATGAATTGGCATCAAATAAACAGCTGGTAGACGCAATGAATGTATTCCCCGTACCCGATGGGGATACCGGCACAAATATGTCTCTGACCGTTATGGCGGCGGCAAGAGAAGCAGAGAAAAACGGCTCTTTACAGGTGGCGGATATCGCAAAGGCGGCATCCGGCGGAGCCCTGAGAGGCGCAAGAGGGAATTCCGGTGTAATTACTTCTCAGATCTTCCGTGGCTTTGCAAAGGCATTGGAGGGTATGGAGGAAGCAGGTGTGCAGGAGCTGGCTGTGGCGGCAGAGCAGGCAGTGAAAACAGCATATAAGGCAGTGATGAAGCCCAAGGAAGGCACGATTCTGACGGTGGCAAGAGGCTGTGCGGAGGCTGCGGTAAGGCTGGCAGAGGAAACAGACGAAATCGAGGTATTCCTGAAGGGTATTATCGAGGATGGACACAAGGTTCTGGCGCAGACACCCGAAATGCTCCCCGTATTGAAGCAGGCAGGCGTTGTGGATGCAGGCGGCAGAGGGCTGCTGTATATTCTGGAGGGCGCACTCAAGCAGCTGGGCGGTGATTTGCCTGTAACCCTGCAGGACGGACAGAGCACAGCAGTCGCACCCGAAACGAATTTCGCTTCTCTGGCATCTGTGGAAAATGAAAGCATCACCTTTGGCTACTGTACGGAATTTTTCATCAATGTAGACCATCCGGATGAAGCCGTAACCACAGGACTGAAGGCTTATCTGGGTACGATTGGGGATTCCATCGTATGTGTTGCGGATGATGATATCATCAAAATTCATGTGCATACAGACCACCCCGGTCTGGCAATCGAAAAGGCACTGACTATCGGCAGTCTGAGCGGCTTGAAGATTGACAACATGAGAGAACAGCATACAAATAAAATCAATTTCAGCGCAGAAGCACCGAAGGCAGAGGCACCCAAGGCGGAGCAGCCGAAGAAGGATGTCGGCTTTGTTTCTATTTCCGCAGGTGAGGGGCTGACGAAGATTTTCAAGAACCTTGGTGTGGATGAGGTTATCGAGGGCGGACAGACCATGAACCCCAGCACAGAGGATATCCTCAATGCGGTAGATAAAATCAATGCAGAGCATATCTTTATTCTGCCGAATAATAAAAACATCATTTTGGCGGCAGAGCAGGCGGCAAAGCTGAGCGAGGAGAAAAAGCTGCATGTCATTCCTTCCCGTTCCGTTCCCGAAGGGATTAGCGCGATGTTCTGCTATGAGCATGACGCAGACCCCGATGAAATGGAAGCAGCAATGAAGGATGCCATTCAGCAGGTGGATACCGCAACCGTAACCTTTGCGGTCAGAGATACCTCCATCGGTGATAAGCAAATCAAGGAAGGCAATATCCTTGGAATGCTGAATGATGAAATCGAGGTAGTCGCAGAGGATGTGATGGAGGGCACGAAGGAGCTTTTGCGCAATGCCATCACAGAGGAAAGCGAGGTTGTCAGCATTTATTACGGCGCGGACACAGCAGAGGAGGACGCGAAGGAATTGTCTGCCTTTATCGAGGAAGAATTCCCCGATTGCGAGGTAGAGGTGCAGGACGGCGGTCAGCCTTTGTATTACTACATTATTTCTATTGAATAAAAATAACAAAACAAAATGGGGAGATTCTTAGTTGAAATCTCCCTGTTTCTTTGTAGAAATCTTTGCGGAAAAAAGAAGGGAGGTGTATCTCATGCGAGGACAGGATACGGTTTCTGTGCTCAAGGGCGTTGGCGAGCAGAGAGAAAAAAGGCTGCATAGGCTGGGCATTATGACAGTGGAGGATTTGCTGACGCATTACCCCAGAGAATACAAGGACAGAAGCGAAATACTGAAAATTGCAGACCTGCCGCCGGATGAACCTGCTACCTTTCTGGCGCAGATAAAGGAGGAGGGGCAGAACAGCCGCCACGGCAGGCTTGTGTATACCAGAATGAAGGTCTACGACGAAACAGGCGCGGTTGGGGTGCTGTGGTATAATCAGCCCTACATGAAAAGCAGTCTGAAAATCGGAGAATGGTATCTTTTTTCCGGCAGGCTGCAAAAAAAATACGGCAGAACAGAGGTGGTTTCCCCTGAATGTGAGCGGATTGGGGAGAATTTCGCAGGGGGGCGCATCCTTCCGGTTTATCCTTCCGTAGAGGGGCTTTCGCAGAAAATGCTCCGCAATCTGATGGAGGAGGCCTTGAAGGAAATGAGCGGCGGCATGCAGGAGGAGCTGCCCCTCTGGCTGAGAAAGGAATACCATCTGGCGGAACGCAATTTTGCGATTGAAAATATTCACTTTCCGAAAACGGAGCAGGGCTTTTATGATGCCAGACGGCGTTTGGTTTTTGAGGAGCTGTTTTTGTTGCAGACGGCACTCTATCAGCTGAAAAGCACGCTTGAGGAGAGGGGGGAAGGGATTCGGCTGAAAAAGAAAAAAGCCTTGCAGGATGGCGAAACGCTTCTTCCCTTTGCCCTGACAGATGCGCAGAAGCGCGTTCTTGCGGAAATCGAGCAGGACATGACCTCGGGCAAAATCATGAACCGTCTGGTGCAGGGGGATGTCGGCAGCGGCAAAACGGCGGTGGCAATGCTTGCGGCATATTGGACAATACAGAATGGCTATCAGGCGGCAATGATGGCACCGACAGAGGTTCTGGCAAGGCAGCATGCGGCATCCTTCCATGAGCTGCTGGAGCCGGCGGGGATTACGGTTGTTTTGCTGACGGGCAGCCTGACGGCGAAGGAAAAACGGGAACGTCTGGCGCAGGTCGCTGATGGCACGGCGCAGATGGTGATTGGCACCCATGCCGTAATTCAAAAGGGGGTCGAATTTCAAAAATTAGGTCTGGCAATTACGGATGAACAGCATCGCTTTGGTGTCCGCCAGAGAAGCACGTTGGCAGAAAAGGGCGAAAATGTGCATACCCTTGTTATGACGGCAACGCCGATTCCGCGCACCCTAGCGCTGATTCTATATGGCGATTTGGATATTTCTATGATTGACGAGTTGCCGCCCGGCAGACAGAAAATTGACACCTTGGCGGTAGACAGCAGATATCATCCGCGGATTTATGCCTTTATCGAAAAGCACGTTGCGGCAGGCAGACAGGCGTATGTCATCTGCCCGATGATTGCGGAAAATGAGAAATTAGAGGTGCAGTCTGTTCTGGAGTATACCGCGGAGCTGACAGAGGAACTGCCACATTGCCGCGTTGCCTGTGTGCATGGAAAAATGAAGGCGAAGGAAAAGCAGACAATCATGGACAGCTTTGCGGCAGGAGAGATTGATGTTCTTGTATCCACAACAGTCGTTGAGGTCGGCATCAATGTGCCGAATGCAACCATTATGCTGATTGAAAATGCGGAGCGGTTCGGCTTGGCACAGCTGCATCAGCTGCGCGGGCGCGTTGGGCGCGGTGCAGAAAAATCGTACTGTATTCTGGTGAGCGATACAAAAACAAAGGTCGCGAAGGAGCGCATGAAAACCATGACCGAATCGGAGGATGGCTTTGTCATTTCCGAGAAGGACTTAAAGCTGCGCGGACCGGGGGAATTTTTCGGTATCCGTCAGCATGGTCTGCCGGAGCTGAAGATTGCAGACCTCTGTCGGGATTTGCCGATTCTGAAGGAGGCGCAGGCAGCAGCGGCAGAGCTTTTGCGGAAGGACAGGAATCTGGAGCAGATGGAGCATCAGCCCCTGAAAGCGAGAATCGCGGGATATTTGGACGGAAAACGTCTGGAAATGTGAGTTTTTCTGTGTTTTTTCTCTTTTTGGTTGTCAACTGAAAATTTTTTTGCTATACTCTAAACGATATCATGTAAAATCAGGTTTTTTGGGTGGTGCAGACAGTATGCGTGTCATCGCAGGAGCAGCAAAGGGTCATAATCTGCAAACCATCGAAGGGCTGGCAACCAGACCGACGACGGACAGAATAAAGGAAACCCTCTTTAATATCATAGCGTTCGATTTGCCCGAAGCAAGCTTTCTGGATTTATTTTCCGGCAGCGGTGCGATTGGGATTGAGGCACTTTCCAGAGGAGCGGCGGAGGCTGTTTTTGTGGAAAATGCGGCAGAATGTCAGAAGGTTATTCAGGCAAACCTTGTGCATACCAAGCTGCAGGAAAGAGCAAGGCTTTTGCAAACGGATGTGCTTTCTGCGTTGGACAGGCTTGCGGCGGAAGGAAAGAAATTCGACATTATTTTCATGGATCCGCCCTATGAAGCGGGGCTGTATACGTCCGTACTGGAAAGAATTGCGGAAACCGGTTTGTTAAAGGCGGAGGGGTATCTCATTGCAGAAGGCTCCTCGCAGATTGCGCTCACAATTCCGAAGGGTATGAAAATTTTGCGTGAAAAGGTGTACAAGACAACAACCCTGACGTTCCTGTGCGCGGAGGAAGAAAACGTATGAAAAAAGCAATTTATGCAGGCAGCTTTGATCCTGTTACCTTAGGGCACATGGATATCATTGAAAGAGCCGCAAATTTATTTGACTGTCTTGTGGTGGCAGTGTTGGAAAATCCCAACAAAAAATCTCTTTTCACTGTAGAGGAGAGAAAGCATCATCTGGAATTGGCAACAAAGCATATTGAAAACGTAGAGGTCGCTTCCTTTCAGGGGCTTCTGGTGGATTTTGCAAAGGAAATCGGCGCGAATATCGCAGTCAGAGGGCTGCGTAACACACTGGATTTTTCCGCGGAATATCCCATGTTTCTTATCAATCGCAAGCTGTATGATAAAATCGAAACGGTTTATCTGGCGGCGGATGAGGAGCATCTTGCCCTAAGCTCCACGAATGTGAAGGAAGTTGCTGTGTTTGGCGGAGATATCAGCTTTATGGTACCCGCTGAAATTAAACCTTTTATTATAGAAAAATATCAGAAGTGAGGGAGATAGAATGGATTCTGTATTGCAGTTATTAGATGAATTGGAAGATGTTATGGACAGCAGCAAGGCCGTGCCGTTCAGCAGTAAGGTTACTGTAAATAAAGAGGAAATTTATGATATTATCAGCGAAATCCGCATGAAGCTGCCCAATGAGCTGAAGCAGTCCAAATGGGTTATCGAGGAAAGAAATAAAATCCTGATTGATGCGCAGAGAGAAGCGGATGAAATCGTAAAGAATGCGGAAGACCGTATGGTGCGCCTTGTGGATGAAAACGAAGTAACAAAGAAGGCTTATGAACAGGCGGCGGCAATCATTGATTCTGCAAAGAAGACCTCCAAGGATATGCGTCTGGGCGCAATGGAATATGCGGAAAGCGTGCTGGCGGATGCGGAAGGCAAGCTGAAGGAGCTGAAATCCGTTGTTTACAGCGAAAGCATCAAGACAGATGATTACTTCGCACAGACACTGGATGTTCTGGCGGAAAATATTCAGGAGCTGCGTATGGGCAAGTGATTTCCCTTATCCTCTGTCAAAAATTGCATAGCAAAGCACCGCGAGGAAAAACAGGCTTGGCAAAAGCCAGAGAAAAGAGAGCGTAAAAGAGGTTTCTGTGAGCGAAAAAAACGCAGGAACTTCTTTTTGTGCGTATGGATAAAAAAACGGATAGAGCAAAAAGAAAGAAAGACTGCTGAAAAGGGCATTTGTGCATTTCCCTTTGATGTAGTCTTTTTTTGATATGGGCATGGCGGCAAGCACGCCGAAGGTCTGTCCCAGAATGGAAAGACCGCCGAAGGAAACGAGAAATGCGACCAGCGTCAGCCGCAGACGCAGACTATCGGGGGAGAGGCTTAGGAGATGCGCTCCGTTTGTCATTTCCAGAATACCGCTGCAAAGACCGCGCAGTGTTTCCGTGGAAAGCGGCAGAAAAAACAGCAGACGGGAGAGCAAAGAAAATAGCCCTGCCTGCTCCATTGCCGCGGAAAGCACCGCAAACAAAATGAGATACCCTCCAATCAGCAAAATGGTGCGGAGTGCATCTGCAACAGAAGCGGAAAGCACCTCCGTCAGAGGCTGATAGGGGGAAGCAGAAGCGGAAGGGAGGGGTGCAACGGATTTTTTTCTACGAAAGAGAATACCTGTGGCGACTGCGCCGAGAAAAGCGGAGAGCCAGAGCAGATACCCAAAGGCAGGCATGCCGAAAAAGCCAACGCCAACCGTGCCAATCAGAAACAAGGGCCCGGGGCAGTTGGAAAAGGCAAGAAGCTGCTGTGCATCGGCGAGGGAAAGCTGCCTTTGCTCATAAAGCTGCGCGGTCAGCTTTGCTCCCATGGGGTATCCGGAAAGAAGTCCGAAAAAGAAGGGGAAGGCGGCAATGCCAGGCAGGTGAAACAAGGGCTGCATCAGAGGGCGCAGAGCCGCACCCATCCGCTGCGCCGCACCAATGCGTAGCAGGATACCGCAGGCAACCAGAAACGGAAACAAGGAGGGGAATACCTTCGTCAGCCAGAGCTGCACCCCTTCCGCGGAAGCGGCAAGCATTTCTTCTGGAAAGCAAAGCAGGGCAAAAATCAGAAAGCAGGCACAGCCGCCCAACAGCAAAGTCCCCTTTTTCATGCAATCCCTCCCATAAAATAAAAAAAGCCGAGGAAATCTGAATTCTTCGGCTTTTCCTGTTTGATTCTATTTTATGCCGCTGCCGGTCAGAGAATGACAAGGGGCTTTGTGAAATCCTGATTCGGCGCCCGATAAATCGGGTTGGGGTATGCCAGAGCGTGCAAATCGGTCGCTGTTTTTTCCAGAGCAAGCATGGCAAGCCCATCCTCATTCAGAAGCGCGGGGGCTTTTTTCAGATTTGTCAGAACGGGACATTTTGCCTGCTCCGTTAAATCTGCGAGAATATCGGAATGATCCTTCTGAAAGCCCAATACACGCACATAGGGCATTTTCGGCAGATTGAGGAAATACGAAACCTCGGATTCCTTGATATCCAGAAGAATATGAAGCAGGATACGCTGAATTTTCGTGCGTGTGTAGCGCTTTGTTTTGATGAAATCCATCATTTCCTCAAAGGAATAGCAGCTGTCAATGGAATGGAGAATCCGATTTTCCAGACCCTCTGTCACCTCTGCAATCTCCTTCAGCTCCTCAATCGAGGTGGTGCGCAGCTTATAATGCAGGGCAGGCATGAGTGTATCCCAGAAAACGGGTGCTGTGCCGATGGAAAGTGCTTTATTATAGAGATCATGCGTATTTTCGGGCAGATGCAGCATGGCTTCGGTGCTGTTTTCCTCTGTCAAAGCCTTCCGCACTGCGCTTGCGGACGCATAGCCATTTGAAAGGGAAAGGCTGTTGTAATCGCCCTTGCGGCGGATGGTTAGCGGTGCAATGGGAGAGGAATAATAGTCCAACGCCTTGAGATATTCCAAGCCTAAAATGTCATTTGGTTTGGAAAGGATGGCGCTGTTAATCTGCGAAAGCGTTTCCAGAACCTTTGCGCGCGCGGCAGGATAGGAAAGCCCCTCGCCGAGCAGCTCCTTTAATAGCCGTTGAAATTCCTCTGTTTCGTTTGCAAGAATTTTCGCCGCCTCCTGCAGCTCTTGCAGGTTGCCGTTTTCGGAGCCAAAGGCAAGCGTATCTACAATGCCGCTTTCTGTCAGCAGGCGCACTGCCCCTCTGGCAAAGGTTTCCGCATTGGCTGCGGCAAAAAGCACAGGCAGCTCCAATACTAAATCTGCGCCGTTTTTCAGCGCGGCGGCGGTTCTTGTCCATTTATCGAAAATGGCAGGCTCCCCCCGCTGTACAAAGCTGCCGCTCATGATGACAACCACGCGATCGGCATCGGCCTTTCGTTTTGCTCGCTCCAGCATATAGGCATGCCCCTGATGAAAGGGGTTATATTCGGTAATGATACCAAGGGTTTTCATAAGAAAGTCTCCTTTCTGATGTTCAATTTCTGATTAAAATAAAGTATACCATATTTTTTCTGTTTTTTTAAAAAAATCGTATGGCAATTTTCTCAATTTAGGTCTATACTTGTGATAACATGGGCGGAGAAATGGGATTTCTTGTTTCTGCGTCTCCATGCACAGGGGTAAAATCAAAAACAGGATGAAAATTCTTTTATGATAAGAGGATGATTAGGTGGAGCGGTTTGTTGAAAATCCGGATTTCCTGCAGGAGCTTTTTCTGGAGGAAGCGTGGAAAAATGTAGATAAAATTGATGGATTTATTGAATCCAAGGCAAATACAGAGGAATTTGAGGTGACGGCGGAGGAGGTCAACAGCCTGTACCGCACGATGCACAGCATCAAGGGCTCTGCGGCAATGATGGGCTATCCTGCCATTTCCGAAACAGCGCACGCGGCGGAGGATTTATTTTCCTACCTGCGAGAGGAATCCGCGCCGGCGCAGAAGGATTTGCAGTCGATTTTGCAGCTTTTGCGGATGGTTTCCGGCTTTTTGAAGCGGGAGCTGCGCCGTCTGGAAACGGATGACGAGGTAACGGATTTCGGATGGGCGGTGGTGCGCCGTATCAAGAATTTTCTTTCCCATGTGGACAGTGAAAATGAGCCGGAGGGCCCAAGCTATCAGATTGCCTATACCAGAAAGGGGAAAAAGCGGATTCCCTATACGAATTTTGAGGCACTTCTGCCGCAGATGGATCGGCTGGCAAAGGTAATGGGCAGAGAATTAAAAAAGGAGTTTACCGTAAAAATTTCCGGCGCGGATACGGAGGTGCCCAGAGATATTTACGATAAGGTTTCCATGGCGGTTTTGCAGATGATGAAAAACAGCATGGATCATGGTCTGGAATCCAAGGCAGACCGTGAGCAGATGGGGAAAACCCCTGTCGGGGAGATTTCTGTGGAAATCAGCAAGGCGGCGCAGAAGGTTTTTGTTGCGTTCCGCGATGATGGGCGTGGTCTGAACCGCGACCAGATTTTGCAGAAGGCGAAGGAAAAAGGACTTCTGAAAAAGCCTGAAAGCGAATATGAGGACAGCGAGATTTACGCATTTCTGCTGCGCCCCGGTTTCACCACAAAGGCAAGCGCGACGCTGTTTTCCGGCAGAGGGGTCGGTCTGGATGTGGTGAATGCGGCGGTGGCCTCTCTTGGCGGCAGTATCCGTATCGAAAGCCGGGAATATATGGGAACAACCTTCTTTATGGAATTTCCCGTAGTGGATGAAATGCACGCAGAAGGCTGAGAAAAAGCTTTTTTTGGAAGGGGACTTGCTTATGGATGGCGGAAAAAGAGTTTCTGTAAGGAATATCGTAATTTCGGTGTTTTTGATTGTGGTTGGGATTGCAATGCTGATGCTTGTCACAGAAGGCATCAAAAGCGGATGGTATGACGCACATAGTGCAAGACCTGCGAAACGAAAAGGCTATGCGGCTTTACTGCCGGTGCTTCTGGTTCTTTTGGGCGGCTTTAATCTGTACCGAGGGCTCAGAGGGAAGGCATTTCAGATGGATATCAGCAGCATGTTTTCCGGTCATAAGGACGGAAGTCCGTCTGCCTGTCCGCATTGCGGCGCGCAGCTACAGCCGGGACAGTTTTCCTGCAAAATCTGCGGCAGAAGGATTTCCTGAGGTTTTCTGACGGGAAAAACAGAGGGAATTTTTCAAAAAAATATGATTTTTTGGCGGCAGACCCTTGTATACAGGGATTGTTTTGTTTATAATAAAGTAGTTTGGTATGTCCGTTTGAAAGAATCGGACTGCTCGATAAAAGAAAAAGTAAAAAAATATTTTATAAAAAATAGGAGGTAATACCTGTGGACTTTTTAAGCACAATGAAAGCAAAAGCAAAGGCAGACAAGAAGGTAATCGTTCTGCCCGAGTCCTATGAAAAAAGAAACCTGGAGGCAGCGGCTGAATGCCTGAAGGAAGAACTGGCAGATATCGTTCTGATTGGTAAGAAGGATAAAATCATGGAAGCTGCCGGCTCCTTTGATGTTTCCAAGGCAATTTTCGTAGACCCCGAAACCTACGACAGAATGGACGAAATGGTTGCAGGCCTTGCAGAAGCAAGAAAGAGCAAAGGCATGACACTGGAAGAAGCAAGAAAAATCCTGATGGATGATTCCCTGTTTGTTGCAGTTATGCTGGTTAAGATGGGCGTTGCAGACGGTATGGTTTCCGGCGCAATCCATTCCACAGCAGATACACTGAGACCCGCGCTGCAGATTCTGAAAACTGCACCCGGCACAGAGCTGGTATCCTCTTTCTTCATCATGGTTACAAAGACACCTCAGTATGGCGATGACGGTATCCTGCTGTTCGCTGACTGTGCGCTGAACCAGAACCCCAACCCCGCAGAGCTGGCTTGCATCGCAGGCGATTCCGCAAAATCCTACAATGCTTTCATCGGCAAGGAAGCAAGAGTTGCTATGCTGAGCCACTCCACAATGGGCTCCGCAAAGCATGCTGATGTAACAAAGGTTGTAGATGCAGTGAAGATTGCGAAGGAAAAATATCCCGAGCTGAAGCTGGATGGCGAAATTCAGCTGGATGCTGCTATCGTGAAGGAAGTTGGCGAGCTGAAGGCTCCCAACAGCACAGTTGCAGGTAAGGCAAACGTTCTGGTATTCCCCGATATTGATGCAGGTAACATCGGCTATAAGCTGGTACAGAGATTCGGTAATGCAGAAGCCTTCGGTCCTATCCTGCAGGGGATTGCAAAGCCCGTAAACGACCTGTCCAGAGGCTGCTCCGCAAACGATATCGTTGCAGTTGTTGCTCTGACAAGCGTACAGGCACAGGTAATGGCTAACAAATAAAGACCTTGGGGGCTTTACCCCCAATACCCCCAGCAGGAGCTCAGCCCCTGCACCCGATACCGCAACACCATGTACATGGTGTTGCAACTGGGGGTGCTAGGGGAATCATTCCCCTAGCAGGGTGTGGGACAGCGTCCCACGGTTTTTAAGAATAAAGGTAGAGATTAAAGGAGAGAAAAAAATGAAAATTCTTGTACTGAACTGCGGCAGCTCTTCCCTGAAGTATCAGCTGATCGACATGGAAACAGAAAACGTACTGGCAAAAGGCCTGTGTGAAAGAATCGGTATCGAAGGCTCCAGACTGAAACATCAGCCTGCCGGCAAAGAAGCCGTTATCTTCGATGATTATCAGGAAAACCACAGCGTATCCGTTAAAATGGTTCTGGATGCACTGACAAACCCCGAATACGGTGTTGTGAAATCCATGAAGGAAATCAATGCAGTTGGTCATCGTGTAGTACACGGCGGTGAATATTTCGCAAACTCCGTAATCATTACACCCGAAGTTATCGAAGCAATCGAAAAATGCTGCGATCTGGCACCTCTGCACAACCCCGCAAACCTGATCGGTATCCATGCTTGCGAAGAAATCATGCCCGGCGTACCTCAGGTAGCAGTATTCGATACAGCTTTCCATCAGACAATGCCCGAAAGAGCTTATATGTACGCTCTGCCTTACGAATACTATGAAAAATATAAAGTAAGAAGATATGGCTTCCACGGTACATCCCACAGATTCGTATCCGAAGAAGCTGCAAAAATGATGGACAGACCCTATGACCAGACAAAGACAATCACTTGCCATCTGGGCAACGGCGGTTCCGTTTGTGCAGTAAGAAATGGTAAATCCATTGATACTACCATGGGCTTCACACCTCTGGAAGGTCTGGTAATGGGTACAAGAGCAGGTGACGTTGACGTTGCAGCTGTAACCTATATCATGAAGAAGGAAAACCTGACCGTAGACGAAATGGATAATATCCTGAATAAGAAATCCGGTGTACTGGGTATCTCCGGCGTATCCTCCGACTTCCGTGATATCGAAGAAGCAGCAGAACACGGCAATGACAGAGCAGAAACAGCTCTGGACGTATTCGCTTATAAAGTAGCTAAGAGAATCGGCGCTTATGCAGCAGCTATGAACGGCGTGGATGCAATCGTATTCACAGCAGGTCTGGGTGAAAACTCCGGCACAACCAGAAGAGCAATCTGTGATTATCTGGGCTTCCTGGGTGTTCACATCGACTCCTACAACAATTCTCTGAGAGGCAAAGCACTGGAAATTTCTGCTACAGATTCCAGAGTAAGAGTATTTGTTATCCCTACAAACGAAGAACTGGTTATCGCAAGAGATACAAAGGAATTGCTTGACAAATAAGATTCGCTTTAGTATAATACTATGGTATGACTATTTAGGGGTGATTTAATGATTATCGAAATGGGATATTTGTTCAATAGAAATGGGGCAACCCTTCCTGTAGAGCTGGTAGAACAGATTGATGATGCGAAGGATTATCCCGATGTCGTGGAATTTGCAGAGCCTGTAAAAATTGAGGGAACTCTTAAAAACGAGGACGATGTTTTCGTTCTGGATGCAAAGGGTGAAACGGCAGTGCTGATGGAATGCAGCTGTTGCCTTGCACCGGTCAGAAAAGAGCTTTGCTTCGAAATTAAGGAACGTTTTGCTCATACAGGCAGAGAAAACGAAGAGACAGAAACTTTTACGGGAGATCAGATCGATCTTGCGGATTTTGTGAAAAGAGGTATCATTGGAGAACTTCCTATGAAAGTGCTTTGTAGGGAGGACTGCAAGGGGCTCTGTCCTGTCTGCGGCAAGGATCTGAATGAAGGCGATTGCGGATGCGACCGCACAATTAGAGATCCTAGGTTCGAAAGTTTGAGGGCTCTTTTCAGTGATGACGAGGAGGTGTAGAAATGGCTGTACCCAAAGGTAGAGTGTCTAAATCCAAAAGAGACAAGAGAAAAGCACAGAGCTGGAAAATTGCAACACCCAATCTGGTAAAATGCAGCAAATGCGGCGAACTGATGGTTCCTCATCAGGTATGCAAGGCTTGCGGTGCTTACAACAAGAAAACAATCATCAAAGTTGACTAATTCGATTTTGATTGAGGGCGGTCTTTTGACCGCCCTTTTGTTATTGTGAAAAAAGATTGTTTTTTTCTGCTGAAATAGGTATACTGAAAAATATGTATAAAAAACCACAGAAGGGTGGAAAAAATATGGAAAAAAGAATTACAGTAGCACTGGACGCAATGGGCGGCGATTATGCGCCCATGGAAACCGTCAAGGGTGCAGTGGATGCAGTGAAGGAACTGGATGTAAATATTAAGCTGGTTGGCCCCGCGGAGCAGCTTCGTACGGAGCTGGCAAAATATCAATATGATAAGGAACGAATTGAAATCGTACAGGCCTCCGAGGTCATCGGTACGGATGAATCTCCTACGATGGCGATTCGCCGCAAAAAGGATTCCTCTCTGGTGGTTGCGCTGAATCTGGTGAAAAACGGCGAAGCGGATGCGATTGTTTCTGCGGGCAGCACAGGCGCATTGCTGACAGGCGCACTGCTGATTGTCGGGCGCTTGCCCGGTGTGGAGCGTCCTGCTCTGGGAACCTGCCTGCCGACAAAAACAGGCTTTACCTTCCTTTTGGACAGCGGCGCAAATGTGGATTGCAAGCCCAAATATTTGGAGCAGTTTGCAAAGATGGGCTCTGTCTATGTAGAAAATGTTTTCGGTATCAAAAATCCGAAGGTGGCATTGGTGAATATCGGCGCGGAAAAGGAAAAGGGCAATGCGCTGACAAAGGAAACCTACGAGCTTCTGGAGCAGACGGATACCATTCATTTTACGGGGAATATTGAACCGAGAAACATTCCTTACGGCGAGGCGGATGTCATTGTGTGCGATGGCTTTGTCGGCAATACGATTTTGAAGCTTTCCGAGGGTCTGGCAAAAACCATTTTTGAAATCCTCAAGGGGGAAATCATGAAGGGCTTCTACAAGGTAGGGGCAATGATTTTGAAAACGCCCTTTAAAAATATGAAGAAATTCATGGATTCCGATGAAATCGGCGGCGCACCCTTTATCGGTCTGAAATCTCTGGTTGTCAAGGCGCATGGCAGCTCCAACGCGAAGGCATTTAAGAACGCGGTGCGGCAGTGCGTGCTGTTTGCCGAAGCGGATATCATCGGAAAAATCAAGGATAAAATCTGAGAAATTTACCGCAGAGGCGTACTCTTATATTCTTAAATTTTTGTGAATTTTCAAAATTTTCTGCTGACAAAAACAGGGAAATAGAGTATAGTAGGAAAGGTAAAAAAGAGAACATTGGAGGTAATGAACATGGATGAATCTTTGGCACTGGGCGTAATTGCGGAGCAGCTGGGCGTACCTGTGGACAGCCTTTCTGCTGAAACAGCATTTGCAGATCTGAATGCAGACTCTCTGGAGCTGTTCCAGATTATTGTTGCATTGGAAGAAAAATTTGACATCGAATTTGATAATGATAGAGCAGAAAGTATCAAACTGGTTGGCGATGTATTGGATTATATTGCAGAGCTGGTTGCGGCAAAGGAAGAAGAATAAATATGAACCATCTGAATCTGGAAGAATTTGAACGGAAAATTGCATATACGTTTTCGGATAAAAATCTGCTGATTCTGGCCTTGACACACAGCTCCTATGCCAACGAAACGAAAAAGGGCAGCCATGAAAACAACGAGCGTCTGGAATTTCTGGGGGATGCGGTGCTGGATATGGTTGTGAGCGAATATATGTATCGCCATTTCCCGAAGATGCCGGAGGGTGAGCTGACGAAGCTGCGCGCGGCGGTGGTCTGCGAAGGCTCTTTGGCAGAGCTTTCCAGAAAGCTTGGCGTGGGACGCTGCTTGCTGCTTGGCAAGGGGGAAGAAAGCACCGGCGGCAGAAGCAGAGATTCCATTCTGGCGGATGCCTTTGAGGCGATTATCGGTGCCATCTGTATGGATGGCGGCATGGAAGCCGTGACGAAATATATCATGGGCTTCATGGAGGAACGCATTGAAAGCACCAAAAGCAACTTCCGTAGCTTGGACTGCAAAACACATTTGCAGGAGGTCATTCAAAAAACCAGTAAGGTGCCTTTGAAATATGCCATTGTGGATGAGCATGGTCCGGACCATAATAAGGTTTTTGTGGCAGAGGTAACGCATGACGGCGCAGTGCTGGGCAAGGGCAGCGGCAAAAGCAAGAAGGAAGCGGAGCAGAACGCGGCGAATGATGCCTTGGAGCGCATGAATCAGGCAAAAAAATAAGAAATTCCGTAAAAAAATAAACTTTAAAAAATGAAAATGACCTCGAAAGGGCAGATGAAGGAATCTGGCTTTTGGAGGTCATTTTTTGTGCAGAAAAAATTTTAATGTTGTGTTCGCCTTTGGAGATGGTAAAATGGGGGAAAAGAAGGGAGAGAAGAAGATGAAACGAAAAGGATTTAAGGGAATTTTATTGCTGCTTAGTATGCTCTTTGCGCTGACAGGCTGTTCGGTTTCGGAGGCAACACAGCATGGCATGGCGGTGGATGCCATTCAGGCGGAGGATGTTCTCCTGCGGGTTGATTTTCTGAATGTCGGGCAGGCGGACTGCGCCCTATTAAGCACAAATGGGCATTATATGGTGATTGATGGGGGGAATAACGGCGATGCCGACAGGATTCTTTCCTATTTAGAGGAGCAGGGGGTAGAAAAGCTGGATGCTGTTGTGGGGACGCACCCGCATGAGGATCACATCGGCTCACTGGATGCCATCATCAATCATTTTGATGTGGACGCGGTCTATATGCCGAAAATCATGCATACCAGTAAAACCTTCGAGGATGTACTGGATGCCGTTGCGAATAAGGGGCTGAAAATCAAATCGCCCAGCCCCGGGGATACGATTGATTTCAACGGTCTGGAAATTGAGGTGCTCGGCCCCCAGAGGGAATATAAGGATTTCAACAACAATTCCATTGTATTGAAGGTAAACGCAGGCGAGACTGCCTTCCTTTTCACGGGGGATGCAGAGGAAACGGCGGAAAAGGATATTTTGCAGGCAGGCTATGATTTGCAGGCGGATGTGCTGAAGGTTGGGCATCATGGCAGCAGCACCTCAAGCAGTCAGGCATTTTTACAGGCGGTGAAGCCGAAATATGCCGTCATCAGCGTCGGCGTAGGAAACAGCTATCATCATCCGGAGGAAGAAGCCCTGCAGCGTCTGCAAAGCATTGGTGCGGAGATTTACCGTACCGATTTGCAGGGGGATATTGTCTGCACCACAGACGGGAAAAATATTGCCTTCAACTGCAACAGCGTCAGCGGCGCAGAGGTTTATGCAGATGCGGCAAAAAACAACACCCCTGCGGAGGAGGTTGTTTATATCGCGAACAAGAAATCGAAGAAATTTCATCTGGAAAGCTGTGCCTCCTTGCCGGATGAGGAAAACCGTATTTATCTTGAGGACAGAGAGGAAGCCATTTCCCTTGGCTATACGCCCTGCGGCACCTGCAAGCCATAAATAAGCCGGAACAAGCCATAGAGGGAGAGAAAAAGGAGCGAAAGAAAATGCTTATTATCGTAGATCGATTTGAGGGGGACTATGCGGTTCTTCTGGAAGAAAATCAGACAAGGGAAGTTCCGAGGCAGGCGCTTGCCGCAGACATTCGGGAGGGAGATGCTGTTTTTCCGGATACGGACGGCATCTGGAAAAAGGATGCAGCGGCAACGGAAAAAAGAAAATCTCAGATAGCAAAAAAGATGGACGCATTATGGGAATAAAGCAGCATAATTTCGGATGCAGTAAACTGTATGCAAAGCAAACACTCTGCGCAAAAGAAATTTCAAGTCGTACAAGGTTTTTATACAAGAATTTACACAATTTTCTGCCTGTGCGTACAAATGTATTTCAGTATGGGTGAAATGATGAAGAATGGAAAAATATAGCTGTTTTTTGTGGCGATTTTTTGTATGAATTTACATACATGTATACATAATGGCATTTTTTGTATCAATTTTTGTACAGATGGATTATCGTTTGCCTTCGCTTTTTCTGAATTGACAGGATACAGATAAGGGGTATAATGAATGATACATCATTCTTATTTACAACATACAAAAGATAAAAAGAGTTTAATGAGTTTCAAATGAGGAGGGACCACGTATGAAAAAAACAGGTGCCCAACTGATTCTGGAGGTTCTGTTGGAACACGGCGTGGATACGGTTTTCGGGTATCCCGGCGGCGCAGCACTGAATGTATATGATGCGCTGTATGAATATCAGGATCGTATCAAGCACATCTTAACAGCTCATGAGCAGGGCGCGTCTCATGCGGCGGACGGCTATGCCAGAGCCACAGGGAAAACGGGCGTTGTTTTCGCAACAAGCGGCCCCGGTGCAACAAATCTGGTAACCGGGATTGCAACAGCTTACATGGACAGCGTTCCCATGGTTGCCATTACCAGCAATGTGACAAATAACCTGATTGGCAGAGATGCGTTTCAGGAAGTATATATTACCGGCATTACGATGCCAATTACGAAGCACAATTTTTTTGTAAACCGTATTGAAGATTTGGCAAATGCCCTGAGACAGGCATTTCGCATTGCCCAGAGCGGTCGCAAGGGGCCTGTGCTTGTGGATGTAACAAAAGATGTAACGGCGGCACTGGTGGATTATGTGCCGGAAAGACCCCTTCCCTTAAAGGAAATGCCCAAGGCAACAGATGCAGAGCTGCAGGAGGTTGCGGATGCAATCAACAGGGCAGAATGTCCCGTTATTTATTGCGGCGGCGGCGCTGCGGCGCGTCAGGTGGAAAAGGAGCTGCATGCACTGATGGAAACATCGGATATTCCTGCGGCACATACCATGATGGCGGCAGGTCTGGTGCCTTATGATGATGAAAGAGCCCTCGGCATGATTGGAATGCACGGCAGTGTCACAGCGAATGAGGCACTTTTCCATGCAGATTTGGTGCTCGCACTGGGAACCAGATTCAGCGATCGTGTTGCTCTGAATATTGAAAAATTTTCTCCTGAAGCAGTAAAAATTCAGGTAGATATCGACCCCTGTGAGGTCAATAAAAACGTACCCGTAGATCAGTATATCGTAGGCGATGTCAAGGATTTTATGGAAAGACTGTTGCCCCTGCTCGAAAAGAGAGAGCATCCTGCATGGCGCGGAAAAATCGCAGAATGGCAGAAGGAGCAGGAAAAGGTTGCCTATCGCGGCGAAGGGCTGCATCCCGGCAGATTGATTCGGGATGTCTGCGATATGGTGGATAAGGACACAATCTTTGTTACCGATGTCGGTCAGCATCAGATGTGGGCGGCGCAGTATATCAAGCATAAGGAAACAAGACATTTTCTTTCCAGTGGCGGTCTGGGAACGATGGGCTATGGCTATGGCGCGGCCATCGGCGCACAGGCGGCTTTTCCGGAAAAGAGAGTGGTTCATTTTACAGGAGATGCCTCCTTCCACATGAATCTGAATGAGGCATGCACAGCAGTCAGCGAGGAAATGCCAATCATCACTGTCATCCTGAATAATCAGGTTCTGGGGATGGTGTATCAGTGGCAGACAGCCTTTTATGGCAGACGCTATTCATCCACAACACCCGAAAGAAAGACAGATTTCGTAAAGGTCATCGAGGGCTTTGGCGGCAAGGGCTTCCATGTGGATACAGAGGAAGGCTTCAAGGAAGCATTCAAGCAGGCCTTGCAGGAAAAAGGCCCTGTCTGGATCTGCTGTGATATCGACAGAGAAATCAAGGTATTGCCTATGATTCCCAACGGCGGCACCGTAGATGATATGATTCTGGAATAAGGAGGTGCAGGGGAATGAAAGCAATTATGGAGAAAAAAGCAGTCAATAAAACTGTGATTTGCCTGATGGTAGAAAACCAGCCGAATGTACTTGCACGCATTTCCAGTCTGGTTGGCCGCAGAAGCTTTAATATCAGCACCATTACCGCATCCGAAACGAATGTTTCCGGCATCACAAAGATTACGCTGGTGGTCAATGGGGATGATGAAAATGTGCTGTATCAGATTATCGCACAGATGAAAAAGCTGGAAAATGTCAATGAAGCGTATGTTCTGCCCGATACCAACAGCCTTTACAGAGAACTGCTTCTGGTCAAGATTAAAGCAACACAGGAGGAACGCTCTGCCCTGCATGAAATGACGGAAATTTACCGTGGCAAGGTAGTTGGTCTGAATAAGGAAAGCATGATTATCGAGCTGACCGGCTCTCCCAAAAAGATTGACGGCTTTATGGGTATGCTGGAGGAGTATGATATTATTGAGGTTTCCCGTACAGGCGTAACCGGCATGGCAAGAGATTCCAGCGAAGAAAAGCACTTAACAGGCATTTAATTTATATTTAATTTAATAGGACATTTAATCCATACGGATTAAACATATACACACCAAAGATAAGACAAAAAAGGAGAGATTCAAATGATTAACAAGTATTATGATCAGGATTGTAACTTAGGTATGCTGGACGGCAAAACAGTCGCTATCATCGGCTTCGGCAGTCAGGGCCATGCCCATGCCATGAACCTGAAGGAAAGCGGCGTAGATGTTGTTGTAGGTCTGAGACCCGGCTCTGCACACGTTGCAAAGGCAGAAGCAGCAGGTCTGAAGGTTTTGGGTATTGAAGAAGCAGCGGAAGCAGGCAACGTAGTTATGATGCTGGTTCCCGATGAATTGGCTCCCGCTATCTACAAAAACCAGATTGCAAAGCACATGAAGGAAGGCGACACACTGATGTTCGCGCATGGCTTCAACATCCATTACAGCCAGATTCAGCCCGCAGATTATCTGGATGTATCCATGGTAGCACCTAAGGGCCCCGGTCATATTGTAAGAAGCCTGTATACACAGGGCAGCGGCGTTCCCTGCCTGATTGCAGTAGAACAGGATAAATCCGGCAAGGCAAAGGAATTTGCACTGGCCTATGCAGCAGCAATCGGCGCAGGCAGAGCAGGTATTCTGGAAACAACCTTCAAGGAAGAAACAGAAACAGACCTGTTTGGGGAACAGGCAGTTCTGTGCGGCGGTGTTTGCGAGTTGATGACAGCAGGCTTTGAAACACTGGTAGCAGCAGGCTATGAACCCGAAATGGCATACTTTGAATGTATCCATGAAATGAAGCTGATTGTAGACCTGATCTACGAAGGCGGCTTCGATAAGATGAGATATTCTATCTCCAATACAGCAGAATACGGCGACTATGTAACAGGTAAACGCATCATCACAAAAGAATCCAGAGAAGGCATGAAGCAGGTACTGGCTGAAATTCAGGATGGTACATTTGCAAGCACATTCGTTCAGGAAATGAACGCAGGCGGCAAAGCAAAATTCCTGACATCCCGCAAAAAAGCGGCAGATCATCAGCTGTGCCATGTAGGCAAGGAACTGAGAGAAATGATGAGCTGGCTGAAAAAATAAGATTTGACAGATACGGCGAGTCTCTAAGCATAGAGGCTCGCCTTTCTTGCAAGAGGAGGAAAAAGGAGGAGCTTTTATGAGACAACTGAGAAGTGCGCAGGTGACACAGGGCGTAGAGAGAGCACCTGCAAGAAGCCTGTTTTATGCAATGGGATATACGAAGGAAGAGCTGGACAGACCTTTGATTGGCGTAGTTTCCGCGCATAGCGAAATTGTTCCCGGACATTTCAATTTGGATAAGATTACAGAAGCCGTCAAGGCAGGCGTGCGCATGGCGGGCGGCACACCTATCATGATTCCTGCCATCGGCGTTTGTGATGGTATCGCGATGGGGCATGCCGGCATGAAATATAGCCTTGCAAGCCGTGAGCTGATTGCGGACAGCGTGGAAACAATGACAATGGCGCATGCACTGGATGGTCTGGTTCTCGTACCCAACTGCGATAAAATTGTTCCCGGTATGGTAATGGCGGCAGTGCGTATGAATATCCCTGCTGTGGTTTGCTCCGGCGGTGCAATGATGCCCGGTCTGGTGGATAATGAGGAGGTCAGCCTGTCCAAGATGTTTGAGGCAGTCGGCGCAAGAAAAGCAAATATGATTGATGATGCAAAGCTGTTTGAATATGAAACCAATACCTGCCCCGGCTGTGGCTCCTGTGCAGGAATGTATACCGCAAACAGCATGAACTGTCTGTGTGAGGCGGTTGGTATCGCGCTGCCCGGCAATGGCACACTGCCCAATGTTTCCAGTGGACGTATGCAGCTGGCAAAGCACGCCGGTATGGCAATCATGGAATTGGTGGAAAGGGATATCAAGGCAAGAGATATCATCAACACCAGAAGCATTTATAATGCAGTTGCCTGTGATATGGCATTGGGCTGCTCCTCCAACAGCGTACTGCATCTGCTGGCGATTGCAAACGAAGCAGGCGTAGATTTGAATATGGATATCTTCAATGAAATTTCCGCAAAGGTACCCAATCTGTGTCATTTGGCACCTGCCGGCTCTACCCATATCTCCGACCTGAACAGAGCAGGCGGTATCCCTGCGGTACAGGCAGAGCTTGCGAAAAAGGGTCTGCTGGATCTGGATGCTATGACAGCAACAGGTAAAACGCTGGGCGAAAATATCAAGGGTGCATACGTTAAGGATTACGATTTGATTCGCCCCATTGATCACCCCTATAGCGAAACAGGCGGTATTGCGGTTCTGTGGGGGAATATCGCAGAGGATGGCTGTGTGGTAAAGAGAAGCGCAGTAGACCCCGAAATGCTGTGCCATACAGGTCCGGCGCGTGTGTTTGACAGCGAAGAGGATGCCATCGCAACCATCTACGCAGGCGGCATCCATCCCGGAGATGTTGTTGTCATCCGGTATGAAGGCCCCAAGGGCGGCCCCGGTATGCGTGAAATGCTGAATCCCACCAGTGCTCTGGCAGGGATGAAGCTGGATAAATGCGTGGCATTGATTACAGACGGGCGTTTCAGCGGCGCAAGCCGTGGCGCATCCATCGGTCATGTCAGCCCCGAAGCAGCGGCAGGCGGCACATTCGGTCTGCTGCAGGAAGGCGATATCATCGAAATTGATATCCCGAATCATAAGGTAAACGCACAGGTAAGCGAGGAAGAATTCGCGGCAAGAAGAGCGGCTTATGTTGCCCCTGCACCGAAGGTAACAACAGGGTGGCTTTCCAGATATGCAAAGCTGGTTTCCTCCGCAAATACCGGCGCGGTCATGAAATAAATAAAAAGGAAAAAGAAAAGGAAGTCGAAAGACTTCCTTTTTTGTTGGCTCTTGTCGAGAAATAAATATTATGCTATGCTATCAATGAGGATTATCGCTTGGCGGTTCAGTCACTCTCTGCAAAGGGGGTGATGCTATGGTTACATATAGCGAATTGTTTCAATTCTGTCTTGTAATCATTGGGGTTATCACTTTATGTAATCTCAAAAAATAGCAAAGCCGCCTAAATTGTGAGTTTAGACGGCGTACTGCTATAAACATTCTGTTTGTGGACTGACCGCCTCTCCAAAAGCGATAATCCTTTTCTTATGCTTATCATAGCACAGCGGTGTAAAAAAATCAATGAGTAGTTTTCAAGGGATGGCTTCGTCATCCCTTTTATAATTTTGCAAGCTGTGTTTCCACAAAATGCTTTGCGGTTCGGGGACTTCTGCCGTTCTGGCGAATGGCAAAGCCTTCTGCCTTGGTACAAAGCTCATCCTCCGGCATTTTTAAATTATATTCCTTCGCCAGATGCTTCACAATGGCAAGGTAGCCGTCCTTATCCGGCTTCTGGAAGGTAATCGTCATGCCGAAGCGAGCAGAAAGGCTCATCAGCTCCTGCAAGGTATCATTCAAATGGATATCATCGCCGCTGCGTTCTTCCATGGTTTCCTTCACCAGATGGCGGCGGTTGCTTGTGGCATAAATCACCGTATTTTTCGCACAGGCGGTGACACTGCCCTCCAGCGTTGCTTTCAGTGCGGCAAAATGCTCATCATTGCCTGCAAAGCTTAAATCATCAATAAAAATAATGAATTTCAACGGATTTTCCGCAAGTTGCTCCAGCAGAGAGGGCAGACGGAACAGCTGATTTTTCTTGACCTCAATCAACCGCAGACCTTCCTCCTGCAACGCATTTGCCACAGCCTTAATCGTGGAGCTTTTGCCTGTGCCGGCATCGCCGTAAAGCAGAAGATTGCTTGCAGGTATGCCTGCCAGAAGTGCCTCGGTATTCCGCATGACGATACCAACCTCCCGTTCATAGCCGCTCAGCTGAGAGAGCGACTGCGGATCGGGGTGCTTCACAGGCTGCAAGCCGTTATCCCCGAAGGAAAATGCGTGATATTTCGCAAAAATACCATAGCCTTTTTTCGGCGCATCGGCAATGTGCTTTGTGTAAGCGGCATAAAAATCCAAAGCGGTTGTTTCCCAATCAGGCAGGAAGGCGGCAATTTCCTCAGGCAGAATCGTCTTTATTGCCTTTGCGGAAAGCCCTGCCAGCTCCGTAAAGAAATCCAATTCTCGCTTTGCGGCATCGCAGATAGCGGGCGGACAGACCTCTTTTCTCGCTGCGGAAAGCAGAAAACGATTTTCATCGGCAAGCACAAGCTCCAAAAGAGCTTCGGAAAAATTCACATTTTTCTCAAATAAAGCAGAGGTAAACGCACCATAGGTGCAGGTGAGCGTTTCCGCATCGCTTTCCTCGCAGGCGCGCAGAAGCTTCTGCAAGCGCTGTATGAGGACATCCTCTAGCAGAGCGCGGAATACCGTCAGTCCGTTTAATTTTCGGTTGTAAAGCTGATATAAATTTGTCTGCATCGGATTCATCCTTTCTTTTTCTTTTGTACAATGAAGAATAATGGTAAAGTATAGCATGATATTGTATGAAATACAATACATTACACGTAGAAAAGAAGATTAAAATCCCAAATATCGCAATATGTGAAATAATTTTGCCGTAGAAATAAGGCAGTTGATTTTTATTTGCAAGTAAACCACTAGGGTTTGACAAAGCCGAAACCGCAAGGTAAAATCAGTATAAGGAATTTTGAAAATTAAAGGAGCTAAAAGGATGAATTGGAAAAAAATAATAGCAATCGGATTGACGGGATGCTTTCTGTTCAGCGGCTGTGCCGAACAGCGACAGAATGCACAGAAGATGGGCGAGGAAGGAACGCAGGAGGACAGCTACGAATCCACAACCTTCGCCATGGATACTGTTATGACCTTCCATATCGTTGCCCCCGATGGGGAAGACCTTTTGATTGATGCGGAGCAGGAGGTTAAGCGTCTGGAAAAGCTGTTTTCTGTCACGGATGAAGACAGTGATATTGAACAGATTAACGATAACGCAGGGGATAAGGCGGTTACCGTTTCGGCAGATACGCTTGCCCTGCTGAAGGCCGGCAAGCAGCTAGGCAAGGCAACGAACAATGCCTTTGATATGGCGATTTACCCCATTGTGAAGGCGTGGGGCTTTACGGAAAATGAGTACACCATTCCCACGCAGGAAACACTGGATACGCTTCTGCCGCTGACAAAGGTAAGCGATGTCACCATTGATGAGGATGCCTCTACGGTTTATCTGGAAAAGGAAGGAATGGCGGTAGACTTAGGCGGCATTGCGAAGGGCTATGCCTCCGATAAGCTGGCAGAATTGTTAAAGAAAAAGGGCGTGAAATCCGCATGGCTTTCTCTGGGCGGCAATGTTTGTGCCATCGGTACAAAGCCGGACGGCAGTCCTTGGAGAATTGCCGTGCAGAATCCTGCCGATGAGAATGATTATGTCGGCGTGGTCGAAATCAGTGATGCCTGCGCGGTTACGTCCGGCGGCTATCAGAGATACTTTGAAGAAAACGGCAAGAAATATCATCATATCATCGACCCTGCAACGGGCAAGCCTGCGGAAAGCGGCTTAACCTCCGTCACGATTATCTGCAAGGATGGTACAAAGGCGGATGCCCTTTCCACAGCCCTGTATGTCATGGGTCTGGATGATGCGCTTGCCTATTGGAAAACACAGGATGATTTTGAGGTAATCTTCGTAACAGAGGCGGGTGAGGTTGTTGCAACCGAAGGTCTGAAGGACAGCTTCACCTTCGATGGCAAGGGCAATGATTACACCTACCGCGTAGCGAAAAGATAAGGAGGATGCACAATGGGCATTTTAAAGGTTGGTGTCGGTGCGGCACAGGGCGTTCTGGCAGATAGCTGGAGAGAATATTTCTACTGCGATGCCATGGATGTGGATGTGCTGGCAAAAAAAGGCGAGCAGCGGCAGTCCAAACGGGGATTTAATACAAAAAAGAGTGAAAATATCATTTCCAATGGCTCTATCATTGTCATCAATGAGGGGCAGTGCATGATGATTGTAGAGCAGGGCAAGGTGGTTGAGGTCTGCGCCGAAGCAGGCGAATTTCTTTACGATTCCGCAACAGAACCCAGCCTGTTCTATGGAGATTTGAAGGAAAGCATCAGGGAAAGCTTCCGTCAGTTCGGCAAGCGTGTCGGTTTCGGCGGTGACACTGCGGGCGATCAGAGAATCTACTATTTCAATACAAAGGAAATCCTTGGGAATAAATACGGCACCTCAAATCCTGTGCCGTTCCGTGTGGTGGATACGAATATCGGTCTGGATATGGATATTGCAATTCGCTGTCACGGCGAATATGCGTATCATATCATCGACCCGATTCTTTTCTATAAGAACATCTGCGGCAATATTACGGATACATATACCAGAGACAGTATGGAATCTCAGCTGAAAAGTGAAATGCTGACAGCCCTGCAGCCTGCCTTCGGCAAGCTTTCCGCCATGGGTATCCGTTACAGTGCCCTGCCTGCACATACCATGGAGCTTTCGCAGGCGCTGAATGAGGTGCTTGCGGAAAAATGGGGCGGCAGATATGGCATTGAGATTACCTCTATCGGTGTAAGCAGTGTGAAGGCATCCGATGAGGATGAAGCCATGATTAAGGAGCTGCAAAGAAATGCAACGCTCCGCAATCCCTCCATGGCGGCGGCACATCTGGTCAATGCGCAGGCAGAAGCCATGCAGGCGGCAGCGGCAAACCCCAATGCAGGCCCCGTGATGGCTTTTGCAGGGATGAATCTGGCAAATCAGTCCGGCGGCATGAATGCAGGGGAGCTTTTTCAAATGGCGGCACAGCAACAGCCTCAGACACAGGCACCCACCCGGACAGGCTGGGTCTGCAGCTGTGGCGCAGCAGAGAATACGGGCAAGTTCTGTACGGAATGTGGCGCGAAAAAGCCGGAGGAAAATGTCTGGATTTGTGCATGCGGCAGCCATAATAAGGGGCGTTTCTGTCCGCAGTGCGGCAAACCCAAGCCGGCAGGCGTGCCGCAGTATCGCTGTGATAAATGCGGCTGGGAGCCGGAAGACCCCACAAAGCCTCCTCGCTTCTGTCCGGAATGTGGGGATCCGTTCGGGGACGAGGACAAAATCTAAGTCGAGAGCAGGTTTCTGAGAATATCCTTGCTTTTTAAAAATGCAGGCGGTATAATGAAGCTACAATCGAACACACAGAGGGGAGCTTGCTCAGGCAGGCTGAGAGGAAGGATACGCCTTCGACCCATAACCTGATTTGGATAATACCAACGTAGGGATGCCTGAAAACAGAAGGAACAAACAAGGGAGTTATCAAATGATGGTAGCTTCCTTTTTTTGTTGATAAAAAGTCCTGTGTTTGATTGCGGCAGAGAGAAGGAGGTGAGAGCTGCGTGGTAAAAATCAATGGGGAAGCGCTTGCCGTTGCAGGGAAAACTCTGGCGGAATATCTGGCAGGCACAGACTATAACCCCAAGCGGATTGCGGTGGAGCGCAATGGTGAAATTGTGCCAAAGGCAGCCTATGGCGAAACCATTTTGCAGGACGGAGATGTCATTGAGGTTGTCAATTTTGTAGGAGGTGGCTGATTTGAGCAGGATTCCTGAAAGGGAAGACTTGCAGCGAGCATTAGCGGCACGACATGGAAGGGCTGTGCAGGAAAAATTCAATCAGGCAACGGTTGCCATCTGCGGTTTGGGTGGTCTTGGCTCCAATATTGCGATTGCTTTGGCAAGAGCAGGCGTTGGCAGGCTGATTCTGACGGATTTTGACAGGGTGGATATCACCAATCTGCATCGACAGCAATATAAGGCAACCCAGCTGGGAGAATTTAAAACCGAGGCGCTGGCGGCGAATCTGCGTGAGATTGCACCATATCTTACGATAGAAACGCATACAACTGCCATTACCGAGGAAAATTTTGAAGAAATCCTTGCACCTGCCGATGTTATCTGCGAAGCATTTGATAACGCAGAAGCAAAGGCAATGCTGGTCAATGGCGTGCTGGAAAAATTACATACGAAATATCTGATCGCTGCGTCCGGCATGGCAGGGTTCGGCTCTGCAAACAGCATCCAAACCAGAAGGATTACAGACCGTTTTTATCTCTGCGGAGATGGAATCAGCGATGTTGCAGATGACATTGGCTTGGTGTCCTCCCGTGTGATGATATGTGGTGCGCATGAGGCGCACATGGTTCTGAGAATCCTTTCCGGTCAGTTTGAACCATAAGTAAAAGAAAGAAGGGATTTTCATGCAGAAAGAAGACAAACTTATCATTGGCGGACATGAATTTCATTCCAGATTTATTCTGGGCTCCGGTAAATATTCCTTAAAGCTGATTGAAGCGGCTGTAAAGGATGCCGGTGCGGAAATTATCACATTGGCTGTGCGCCGCGCGAATACAAAGGATCAGGAAAACATTCTGGATTTCATTCCTAAAAATGTTACCCTGCTGCCCAATACCTCCGGCGCAAGAAATGCCGAGGAGGCAGTCCGTATTGCAAGATTGGCAAGAGAGCTGGGCTGTGGTGATTTCGTAAAGGTAGAAATTATGCGTGACAGCAAATATCTCCTGCCCGATAACTATGAAACCATCAAGGCAACCGAAATTCTTGCAAAGGAAGGCTTTGTGGTAATGCCCTATATGTACCCCGATTTGAATGTGGCGCGTGATTTGGTGAACGCCGGCGCGGCAAGCATTATGCCTCTGGCTTCTCCCATCGGCTCCAATAAGGGTCTGGCAACAAAGGAATTCATTCAGATTTTGGTGGATGAAATTGATTTGCCCATCATCGTAGATGCAGGCATCGGCAGACCTTCTCAGGCTTGCGAAGCAATGGAAATGGGCGCAGCGGCAATCATGGCGAATACCGCTCTGGCAACAGCAGGTGATTTGCCCCTTATGGCAGCGGCATTCCGTCAGGCGATTGAGGCAGGCAGAAAGGCGTATCTTTCCGGTCTGGGCAGAGTGCTGACCAGAGGTGCATCCGCATCCGATCCGCTGACAGGCTTCCTGCGTGATTAAGGAGGGATAAGCATGGAAAATCAATTTTTTGTAGACTCTGAATTTCTTTCCCCCGAAGCGCTGAAGCGTAAGCATGAGCTGGAAACAAACCCTGCTTCCAGAAAGAATCACATGGAATATATGCCCGGAATGGAAATCATCAAATCCGATATCCGTGAAACGGTTATGGCGCATGTGGAGGAATACGATTACGATAAATATACGGCAAGAGATGTGCGCGCGGCGCTTGATCATGAAACCTGCTCTGTGGAGGATTTCAAGGCGTTGCTTTCCCCTGCGGCGGCTCCCTTCTTAGAGGAAATGGCGCAGAAGGCAAGAATCGAAACCGGTAAGCATTTCGGGAATACCGTTTATCTTTTCACCCCCCTGTATATTGCCAATTACTGCGAGAATTACTGTGTATACTGCGGCTTTAACTGCTATAACCACATCAACCGCATGAAGCTGAATATGGAGCAGATTGAAAAGGAAATGCAGGTCATCGCGGACAGCGGCATGGAGGAAATCCTGATTCTGACAGGCGAAAGCCGTGCCATGAGTGATGTCAAATATATTGGTGAGGCTTGTAAGCTGGCAAGAAAATATTTCCGTATGGTCGGCGTGGAAATTTATCCTGTGAATACGGATGAATATCATTATCTGCACGAATGTGGTGTGGATTATGTCACTGTTTTCCAGGAAACCTATGACAATGTAAAGTATGAAACCCTGCATCTGATGGGGCATAAGCGTGTTTGGCCCTACCGCTTTGATGCACAGGAAAGAGCCCTGCGCGGCGGCATGAGAGGGGTAGCGTTCTCTGCACTGCTCGGTCTGTCCGATTTCAGAAAGGACGCACTGGCAAGCGCACTGCATGTTTATTATTTGCAGCGGAAATATCCTCATGCAGAAATGTCCTTATCCTGTCCCAGACTGCGCCCGATTATCAATAATGATAAAATCAATCCTCTGGATGTCGGTGAGAAGGAGCTTTGTCAGGTTCTTTGTGCCTATCGTATTTTCATGCCCTTTGTCGGCATCACGGTATCCTCCAGAGAAAGCAAATCCTTCCGTGACGGTATCGTAAAAATTGCCGCAACAAAGGTTTCCGCAGGTGTTTCTACAGGCATCGGTGACCATGAAAGCAAGTACACCGGCAAGGAAGCCGAAGGTGCAGAGGGCGATGAGCAGTTTGAAATCAATGATGATCGCAGCTTTGAAACCATGTATGAGGATATGTCTGAGGAAGGACTTCAGCCTGTGCTGAATGATTATCTGTATGTCTGATATTTTGTGTGTCACAAACCGCAGTCTTTGTCATGAGGATTTTTTGCAGCGTATCCGAAAAATCGCAGCCTGTCAGCCGAAGGGTATCATTCTGCGCGAAAAGGATTTCAGTGAAGAGGCATACAAGGCACTGGCGGAAAATGTAATGCAAATCTGTAAGCAAAATGACGTTCCCTGCATTCTGCATAGCTTTATTGATGCAGCAATTTTACTGGGAGCAGAGCAGATCCATTTGCCCCTGCATATTTTGCGCGGCATGGAGGAAGAAAAAAAGAGACAGTTCCGAAGCATCGGCGCATCCTGTCATTCTGTTGCGGAAGCACAGGAGGCGGCTCGGCTTGGCTGTACCTATATCACAGCAGGACACGTTTTCGTGACGGATTGCAAGAAGGGACTTGCCCCCAGAGGGCTGGCGTTTTTGCAGGAGGTTGTGGAAAGCGTAGCCATTCCTGTTTATGCCATCGGCGGCATCGGCAGCGAAAATGCGGCATCGGTCAGAAAAACGGGTGCGGCAGGTATCTGTGTGATGAGTGGGCTCATGCAATGCGAAAATGTGGAAGAGCAAATGAAAAAACTGGAAAAATAGAAGAATGTCAATGAAAATTTCTGACAGCATCCGAAAGGAACAGCCCGAAAATGGGAAGGCAGAAGGGGAGCGCCTTAGGCCTTGCAGAGATGAACAGCGATGGGAAGCCGTGTTCCGGCGTGAGAGGAGACCATGAAGTTTCGACCGAATTTTTTGAAGAGAACCAAGGATGTTTTTTTGGTTTGCGAAAAATTTCGGGAGAACGCTGTATTGGGAGCCGTTCTCCCGCTTTTTTATTTTGTCTGTAAAAAGAAAAAATCCCAAAGGGGCTTTGAGATTTTTTGTTCTTACAGGCATTTTTTTATTTTGCAGACTCCTTTTTGCGTACTGCGGGTGCAGCATCAAAGGTGTGGTTGCGTCCCAACATATATGCCAGCTTGACAAGTGCCTTTTCCTCCTCGTTCAGCGGTCGCTCCAATCGTTCTTCAATATGCAGGAACAGAGACTTCACATTTGTACGCAGGCGCTTCGGCTTTTTCGTCAGCATGGTCAGCGGCTGAAAGGTATCCGGCTGCATGTGATCGGGATGAGTAATGGCAAAGATTTTTGCCGTATAGGTCGCATCGTTCAGAGCATTGTGGAATGTTTCCTCCTGCGGCAGCTCCAGTGCCTCAACCGCATTTTTCAGACCGATTGCCTTGCCTGTTTCATGGTGCAGATATTCCGCTGCAAAGGGCTGTACATTCAGAAACTGATTGGTCATTGCATCGACATCCAGATTGTAATACAGGATGTTGCGGTACAGGGATTTGATATCATCCCCACCCCATGCGCAAAGAACGGCAGGCTCCTTGCCGATAAACGTAAGAAACGCTCGGTATGCCTCAGGAAAATGGGGCTGTCCGGCGAGCATCTTCGGACGAATCCCCGTAATTTTTTCCACGAAGGGGTGCAGACGGGGATAAATCTGCGGAGAAATCATGCAATTAAAGGAATCCAGCTGCTCAAAGCGTTCATTCAGCTTCACCGCCCCAATCTGAATAATCTCAAAGGGACATTCTGGGTTCGGCTCCACCTTCTTTCCGGATTTGAAGGGGAACGCCTGATTGAATTCCAAATCCAAAACAATGTAATTCATAGAAAAAACTCCTTTATAGAAAACTTCCGACGGGAAGCATTAGACTGTTTTAGTAGGTCGAAACTCTGCTTTCGACTTAAGTGTGCCTTTTTATCTTACCATGAAAGCAGTCGGAAGAAAAGAGGAACTTCCTTCTTGTCCGATTCTAAAAGAAATGATACTATAAGGAAAAGAAAACGAAACAAAAAAAGGGAGGACGGAAATGAAGCTGACATTCACAGAGGAGCAGATTGCAAACGAACTGCACAAAATTTATCTCGAAGAGGATGACCTTCTCATGGAGGGCGAATTTGTCACAGGAGAGGGCAAAAATTATGTCATTACAGGCGTAGCAACGATTGAGGGCGAACGCTATCATGAGTTTGAAATTGAATTTGAACTGACAGAGGAGCCTGCGGAGGAAACCCTTGAGGCGATTATGCAGACTGATTGGGAATGGTACGATTTCCTTTGTTGATTATATTTTCCGGAGAAAAGAGAAAGGATGTGGAGTGAATGGGAAACTTTCATTATTTTATGCCGACAGATTGCTATTTCGGCAGAGGCTGCGTAGCGGAGCATAAGGCGGCAATGGCGAAGCTTGGCAAAAAGGCAATGGTTGTCACGGGGAAAACCTCTGCCAAGAGAAACGGCGCACAGCAGGATATCACCGACGCGCTGGACAGCCTTGGCATTGCGTGGATTCTGTTTGATGAAATCGAGGAAAACCCTTCCGTGGAAACCGTAGAACGGGCGGCAAGGCTTGCCATCGCGGAGGGCATAGAATTTTTCATTGGCATTGGCGGCGGCTCCCCGATGGATTCCTCTAAGGCGATTGCGACCATGGCGGCGCATCCCGAACAGGGGACGGATGCCCTTTGGAACGCAGAAAATAAGGCATTGCCTGTGGTAGCTGTGCCCACAACCGCAGGCACAGGCTCGGAGGTAACGCAGTATGCCATCGTGACCCTGCATGCAAAAAGGACAAAATCGAGTATTGCCGCGCATATCTTTGCTACAGTGGCATTCCTCGACCCGAAATATATGGATACCCTGCCTGCAAGAACCACGAACAATACCGCTGTAGATGCGCTGACGCATCTGGTGGAAAGCTATCTTTCCGCAAAGGCAACCGCGGTCAGCAGAGAAATCGCCAAGCAGGGGCTGCTGCTTTTCAAGGAATGCATGCCTGCCCTGCGTGAAAGAGTCTATTCCCCCGAAACGAGGGATAAGCTGATGCTGATGTCCGCCCTTGGCGGCGTTGCAATCGCACAGACCATGACCTCTCTGCCCCATGGCATGGGCTATTTCCTGACCTACGAGAAGGGGCTGCCTCATGGCATGGCAAATGGCGTTCTGACGCAGGCATATCTGGAGCTGTTCCCCGCAGGGGATGAAAATGTCGCGAAGGTTCTGGAATATCTTGGCTTTGCAAGCACAGCCGAGATGGGTGCCTTTCTGGATGCCGTTCTGGAGCATAATTCCGGCTACACCGAAGCAGATGTTACAAGCTATACCGACCGCTTCATGGAGCAGAAGGGCAAGCTGGCAACCTTCCCTTATCCTCTGGAAAGAGCGGATATCTACAATATGTATAAAAAAAGCCTGTTAAAATGATTTCGACTGAAGTGCCGACCCTGTCGGCACTTTTTTTATGTATTTTCATATATTGAAGGAAAAAGGGGAGAAATGCTATGCCCAGAATTTATCTCAGTCCCTCCTTGCAGGAATATAATCCCTTCTACGGCGGCGGTTCGGAGGAGGAGGTCATGAATCTGATTGCGGATGCCATGGAGCCATATCTTGCGGCGGATGGCATTGAATATCTCCGCAATGCCCCCGAAATGACACTGGGGCAGGCGATTGCCGATTCCAATAACAGCAATGTCGATTTTCACCTTGCCATCCATTCCAACGCCGCCCCTCCGCCTGTCGCAGGCACAAGGCGCGGTCCCGTGGTGTATTATTATGCCACAAGCCCTTATGGCAGGCAGATGGCAGAGCTGATTGCCGATGAGCTGCGTGAGATTTATCCCGACCCATCCAAGGTGCAGGTGCTGCCGACCACAACCCTGCGCGAGCTGCGCCGGACAAATGCCCCCTCTGCATTGGTTGAGGTTGCATATCACGATAATCCGGAGGATGCCGCGTGGATCAGGGGGAATATTGACGAAATCGGAAAAGCGTTGAGCAATGCGGTCGCTGCCTATTTCGGCTTGCGGTAAGGAGCTTGAAAATTTTTATGTGAAAAGAAAGCCATACATCTGTCCACAGCGGTGTATGGCTTTATTTTGCACAAAAATGGAATGAGAAAATGCGACTTCTTTCGTCAAAACCGTCAATACGAAATTTTTTTGGAAAAAAATAAAGGGAAATTCAAATAATGGTCGAATTTAATGTAATGTATAGATTGTACATATTTTGTGCGCTGTATACGTTAACAAGCCCCTTGACGGACACAAATCCGTTCAAAAATAAACCTATGGGAGGGAAGATTCTATGAAAAATTATGCATCTAACAGAGTGAGAAACGTAGTTCTTTTGGGCCACAGCGGCTCCGGTAAAACCACATATTCCGAAGCAGCGTTGTATTATTCCGGTGCAACGAAGAGATTCGGTAAGGTGGAAGACGGAAACACTGTGTCCGACTATGAAGCAGAAGAAATTCGCCGTAAGGTTTCGATCAATACATCTGTAATTCCCGTTGAATGGCAGGATACAAAGATTAACTTTCTGGATACTCCCGGTTACTTTGACTTTGCAGCCGAGGTAAAGCTGGCAATGAACGTAGCAGATACAGGGCTGATTATGGTTTCCGCAAAATCCGGCGTAGAGGTAGGCACGGAAAAGGCGTGGGAATACTGCGAAGAAATGCACCTGCCCCGTATCATTTTCATTAACCAGATGGATGATGAAAATGCAGACTTTGAAAAAACACTGGCTGATTTGCGTAAAAACTTCGGCAAAGCCGTTGCCCCCCTGCAAATTCCCTTTAATGATGAAAACGGTAACTTCATCGGCTTTATCAATCTGATTAAGAGAGATGCCAGAAAGAAAGTAAACGGCAAGCTGGAAAAATGCGAAATGCCGGAGGATAAAAAGGATCAGGTTGAGGTTCTGCGCTCCATGCTGATTGAGGTAGCGGCAGAATCCAGTGAAGAACTGATGGAAAAATTCTTCAATGATGAAGAGCTGACCGAAGAGGAAATCTATGACGGTTTGCAGGTTGGTATCGCAAACCATAGCATTGCACCCGTTATGTGCGGTTCTGCAACACTGGGCTATGGCGTTAAGCTCCTGATGAACACAATCGTTCGTTTCACCCTTCCTGCAATCGAAGCAAAGGCAAACTTCCATGCCTTCCATGACGGGAAGGAAGTTGTTTATTGCTCCTCCGATGACGAACGCTTCTCTGCGTATGTATTCAAAACCATTGCCGACCCCTATATCGGTCGCCTGAACCTGTTCCGTGTGATGACAGGTAAGCTGGATACCACCATGAGTGTCTATAATGAAGAAAAGGATACCGTCGAAAAGGTAGGTCGTATCTTCGTGGTGCGCGGGAAGGAGCAGATTGAGGTAGACGAGCTGCACTCCGGTGATATCGGCGCACTGGCAAAGCTTTCCAACACCTCCACACAGGATACCCTTTCCCTGAAGGATGCAAATATTATCATTCCCAAGATTGCGCTGCCCGGCTCCGTGCTTTGCATGGCAATCAAGCCGAAGGGCAAGGGCGATGAGGATAAGCTTTCCGCAGCCCTGACAAAGATTCGTGAGGAAGACCCCACGATTAAGATGGAAGTAAACCCCGAAACCAAACAGACGCTGGTTTATGGCGTTGGCGAACAGCAGCTGGATGTTATGGTGCAGAAGCTGAAAGCAAAATATAAGATTGAGGTTGATCTGACAGACCCCATCATCCCTTACAGAGAAACCATCAAGGCAAAAGCATCCGTTCGCGGTCGTTATAAAAAGCAGTCCGGCGGTCATGGTCAGTTTGGTGACGTTGTGATGGAATTTGAGCCCAGCTATGATACCACAACACCTGTTATCTTTGAAGAAAAAATCTTCGGCGGCTCCGTTCCCAAGCAGTATTTCCCTGCGGTTGAAAAGGGTTTGCAGGAATGTGTGCAGAGCGGCGTGCTGGCAGGCTATCCCGTTGTTGGTCTGAAGGCTACCCTGACAGATGGCTCCTACCATCCCGTTGACTCCTCCGAAATGGCGTTCAAGATGGCAACCTCCGTTGCATTCAAGGAAGGGATTCCGCAGGCGAAACCTGTTATTCTGGAACCCATCGAACACGTTGAGGTGCTGATTCCCGATAAATACATGGGCGATATCATGGGCGATATCACAAAACGCCGTGGGCGCATTTTGAGCATGGATGCAGTTGGCATGAAGAAGTGCATTGTTGCAGAGGTTCCTACCGCAGAAATGCACAAATACGCAACCGACCTGCGCTCCATGACACAGAGTCGTGGCGAATACAGACATCATTTCGAAAGATATGAAGAGGCTCCCATGGAGGTACAGAAAAAGATTATTGAAGCACGCGCCGCTGAAAAAGAAAAATAATTTCCGAAAAGTGGCAGATGCAACAGATTTTTCTGAAATAATATGATAAAATGAACCACGAGAAGATATTTTTTCCTCTCGTGGTTTTTTAGTTTGATTTTGGACGATACTTGGATAGGTCAATCGGAAGGAGGCTTTTCTATGTACGATATCGGGATTATCGGCGGCGGCCCTGCGGCGTTATCGGCGGCGGTCAGCGCAAGGCAGCGGAATAAAAGCGTTTGCATCTTCGGCAGAAGTCTGGACAGCTCTTTGCTGTTTGCGGCGGAGAAGGTAGATAATTACCTTGGTCTGCCCGATTTAAGCGGAGAGGAGCTGCTGAATCAGTTTTATGCCCACGCCAGAAAGCAGGGCGTGGAGTTTGTGGAATCGCGCATCAAGCAGATTATGCCTATGGGAGAGTATTTTGTTATCAATGCGGATAATAATTTCGTGCAGACAAAAACACTGATTCTGGCAACGGGCATCAATAAAAGCCGCGGCATTGCGGGCGAAACGGAGTATCTCGGCAAGGGGGTCAGCTATTGCGCGACCTGTGATGGAATGCTTTATCGCGGCAAAAATGTTGTGGTTGTGGGCGAAAATGCAGAGGGGGAGGCAGAGGCAAACTTCCTTGCGGATGTCTGCGCGAGCGTGACATATCTGCCTTTGTATCAGCCGGTGATGTATTTAAAGGAAAACATCCATTTAAAGGAAGGAAAACCGCAGGCGGTGCTTGGCGAGAATGGCAGGGTTTCCGCGCTGGAGGTGGGGGGAGAAGCGATTCCCTGTGATGGGATTTTCTTTGCGAAAAACAGTACAGCCCCCGAAAGTCTGCTGTTTGGGCTGGAAACGGATGGCAAGAATATCGTGGTTGACCGTGCGATGAAAACGAATCTTCCCGGCGTTTTTGCGGCAGGAGACTGCACCGGTGCGCCGTATCAGATTGCGAAGGCAGTCGGCGAGGGACTGGTTGCGGCATTGAGCGCGGCTGCATATTTGGATGCAGGCAGCCGAAAATAAGAGTGGACAGGTGTGGACAGATTGGACAGATTGGACACGAAAAGGACAGTAAAAAAAGCAAAAGCGGATAGCGAGAATGGACAGAGATTGTATGTGAAGGCATACAGTCTCTTTTTTATGAACTTTTTAAACAATTTGTGAATTTTCAAAAAGGGTCTTGAATATAACTGGATATGGTGTTAATATAGGTATTGTAAATTAGCACTCGGATTAGATGAGTGCTAACAGATCGAAAATTATAGGAGGTAATGAAAATGAAACTTGCACCATTAGGAGATAAAGTTGTATTGAAACAGGTAGAAGCACAGGAAACCACAAAATCCGGCATCGTGCTGACAAGTCAGGCGAAGGAAAAGCCGCAGGAAGCAATCGTTGTTGCTGTCGGCCCCGGCGGCGTGGTTGGCGATACCAAGATTGAGATGGTAGTGAAGGAGGGCGACCATGTGCTGTATTCCAAATATGGCGCAATGGAAGTGAAATATGACGGCGAGGAATACCTGATTATGCGTCAGAATGATATTCTGGCAATCATCAAGGATTGATTTTAATTGATTTTTGAAAATAAAAATTTGAAAATTTGATTGGAGGAAAGCATTATGGCAAAAGAAATCAAATACAGCACCGATGCCAGAAACGCAATGGCAGCAGGTGTGGATAAGCTGGCAAATACAGTAAAGGTAACACTGGGGCCCAAGGGCAGAAACGTGGTTCTGGACAGAAAATTCACTTCTCCCCTGATTACAAACGACGGCGTTACCATTGCGAAGGATATCGAGCTGGAAGACCCCTATGAAAACATGGGCGCACAGCTGGTAAAGGAGGTTGCGACACAGACAAATGATGTTGCCGGCGACGGTACTACAACAGCAACCGTTCTGGCACAGGCAATGATTCAGGAGGGTCTGAAGAATATTGCGGCAGGCGCAAATCCCATTATTCTCAGACGCGGGATGCAGAAGGCAACGGAAGCAGCTGTTGCAGAAATCAAGAAAATGAGCCAGTCCGTTACCACAAGCAAGCACATTGCAAACGTAGCGGCAATCTCCGCAGGGGATGAGGAAGTCGGTAAGATGATTGCGGAAGCAATGGATAAGGTTACAAATGACGGCGTTATTACCATTGAGGAATCCAAGACCATGAAAACAGAGCTGGCTCTGGTAGAAGGGATGCAGTTCGACAGAGGGTATCTTTCCGCATACATGTCTACGGATATGGATAAGATGGTAGCGGTTCTGGAGGAGCCTCTGATTCTGATTACAGATAAGAAAATTTCCAATATTCAGGAAATCCTGCCGATTCTGGAGCAGGTAATGCAGACGGGCAGAAAGCTGCTTTTGATTGCAGAGGATGTAGAAAGCGAGGTTCTGGCAACTCTGGTTGTGAACAAGCTGCGTAATGTATTCACCTGCGTTGCGGTAAAGGCACCCGGCTACGGCGAAAGAAGAAAAGCACAGCTGGCAGATATCGCGGCACTGACAGGCGGTCAGGTTATCTCCGAGGAGGTTGGCATTTCCTTGCAGGATGCAACACTGGATATGCTGGGTACCGCGAAAACAGTTCGTGTGGAAAAGGAAGCAACCATCATCGCAGACGGTGCGGGTGACAAGGCTGCCATCGAAGCGCGTATCGCACAGATCAAAAAGGGCATGGAAGAAACAGATTCCGCATTTGATAAGGAAAAATATCAGGAAAGACTGGCAAAGCTTTCCGGCGGCGTAGCTGTGATCAAGGTTGGTGCGGCAACAGAAACAGAAATGAAGGAAAAGAAGCTGCGTATGGAGGATGCACTGGCGGCAACAAAGGCAGCAGTGGAGGAAGGCATTGTAGCCGGCGGCGGTACTGCTCTGGTTCATGCGATGGATAAGGTAAAAGCAGCCTGCGCAGAGCTGGCAGGGGATGAAAAAACAGGTGCGGATATCGTCATCAAGGCATTGGAAGCACCTCTGCGTCAGATTGTTGCAAATGCAGGTCTGGAAGGCTCTGTGATTGTAAACAAGGTAAAAGAGATGAATGACAGCATGGGCTTCAACGCGCTGACAGAGGAATATGTGGAAATGGTAGAAGCAGGTATCCTTGACCCTGCAAAGGTAACAAGAAGTGCATTGCAAAATGCAACCAGCGTTGCTTCCACCTTCCTGACAACAGAAGCGGTTGTTGCGGAGTTGCCTGCGAAAAACGCACCCGCAATGCCCGACCCCGGCATGGGTAACTACATGTAATGTATTAAGTCGAAAGCGGGGCTTTCGACTTGTTGAAGCAGAGGAATAAACAGACAGGTTCCGGCGGCACGCCTTGAAACCTGCTGTTTTCCTCGAGCAAGCAAAGCTCACTCTGCGGATTCCATTCGGGAAACTGCTTACCACCCAAGAAGGGGTGGCAGGCGAAGCCTGCTTTGCGTAGCAAAGTAATGAACATTCGTTTCCCGAACCCTTCCGCTTTTTGCTTTTTATGGCTTTTACCCCACTCAAAAGAGTGGGGCATTTTTTTTGTAATTTTTCGTTTTTATGGAAAAGAAATTCAAAAATTTTTGAAATTTTGTGGAAAATCACACGGGTGTATTCGTGGAGTGGACAAATATCCGAGAATAAGAAAAAAATGTCTTTCTACAAGGAACTTTTTTAGGGATACCTATTGACTTTGTTGAATTTAATCATATATAATTGGAAAGGTCGATAAATTATGCGGTTTTTTGTCAAAAACACTTGGTTTATCGATAAAAAATCGAAATAAGGTTAGGAGGGATTTTAGTGTTACAGGTATTTGATATCATCGGACCTATTATGATTGGCCCTTCCAGTTCTCATACAGCAGGTGCAGTGCGTATCGGGAAATATGCCCGTTCTGTTCTGGGCAAGAAGCCCGTGAAGGCTGTGATTCAGTTCAGCGGCTCCTTTGCCAAGACCTATAAGGGTCACGGTACGGATAAGGCTGTGATTGCAGGGATTCTGGGGATGGACACAGACGATGCCCGTATCCGCAACAGCATGCAGATTGCGACAGAGGAAGGCCTGGATTTTACCTTTATCGAAGAAGATATTGACGGCGCACACCCCAATACGGCGGAAATTACGCTGACAGATGAAGCGGGAAGAACCGCGCTGATTCGCGGTGCATCCATCGGCGGTGGCAATATTATTATCAATAAAATCAATGATACAGAGGTATCGATTTCCGGTAAATCCGATACATTGGTGATTCCCCATGATGACGTTCCCGGTATGATTGCCGTGGTAACAAACATTTTGGCAGACAAGGGTGTAAACATACATGGGTTCTCTCTGGGCAGAGACCATAAGGGCGGTACAGCTGTTATGACAATCGAGATTGACGGTCATGTGGACGAGTCTATCAATGATGCAATCATGGAATGTCCCCATATTCACGCATCTACGATTCTGAAAGCAATTTAAGAAGGAGAGGCGGAGAACTTGTTAAAATATGATTCTATTGCCGAATTGGTAAACGAAGCGGAAAAGAGAGGCTTGAAGCTTTCTGAACTGGTTCTGAAAACACAGGCGGCAATGACGGAAAAGACAGAAGAAGAAATGTTTGCAACCATGGAGCGATCCCTGCAGGTCATGAAGGAATCCGTACAGGATGGGTTGGATAAGGACAAGCGTTCTGCCAGCGGACTGACAGGCGGCGATGCCTACAAGCTGAATGAAGCATTGAAGGCAGGCAAAAATATTGCAGGTCATTTCTTCGGCAATGCAATGATGAAGGCGGTTGCGGTTGCGCAGACAAACGCCTGCATGGGCAGAATCGTAGCATCCCCGACAGCGGGCAGCTGCGGTATTCTTCCTTCTGCACTGCTGACATTGCAGGAGGAAAAAAATATTTCGGATAAGGATCTGGTTATGGCACTGTTTACTGCATCTGCGGTTGGTATCGTTATTGCAACGAATGCCAGCGTGGCAGGGGCGGCAGGCGGCTGTCAGGCAGAATGCGGCGCGGCAAGCGCAATGGCGGCGGCGGCAATGGTAGAGCTTTGCGGCGGCACACCCAAGCAGTGTGAGCATGCTTGTGCGATCGCGCTGAAAAATATTCTCGGTCTGGTTTGCGACCCTGTTGCAGGTCTGGTTGAGATTCCCTGTATCAAAAGAAATGCCGGTGGCGTAGGCAATGCTCTGGTAGCGGCTGAGCTGGCACTGGCAGGCGTGGAAAGCCATATTCCTGCGGATGAGGTAATTGTAGCGATGAAGAAAATCGGTGATACAATGTCCTCTACGCTGAAGGAAACCGCAGAAGGCGGTCTGGCTGTGACACCGACAGGGAAAAAGCTTTGCGAAAAGGTATTTGGTTGATGCAAAAGGCAAACCTCAATACTTTTCATATTTAGTTTTCGTACAAACCGTAGAAACAAGCAATTATACAAACATTTATCAAATCAATCATTTAATAGGAGAAGGTCAAAATGAGTATTATTCAGAAATGGAATAGCATTTCCTTAGTAAAACGTATCGTTTGTGGTCTGATCATTGGTGCAATCCTTGGTCTGCTGATTCCACAAGTAAAAGTTATCGGTATTCTGGGTACCCTGTTTGTTGGTGCTCTGAAGGCTGTAGCACCTATTCTGGTATTCTTCCTGGTTATCGCAGCGCTGGCTTGCGGTCAGGAAGGCGGCGGCAGAACAATGGGCCGTGTAGTTGCACTGTACCTGATTGGTACATTTGCAGCGGCAGTTGTTGCTGTACTGGCTTGCCACTTCATTCACATCGTTCTGCCTCTGGGCAACGCTGCTTCCACAGATGGCTACACAGCAGCAGGCGGCATTGGTGAAGTATTCTCCAATCTGCTGAACAACATTGTTTCCAACCCCATCGGTTCCATGGTAAACGCAAACTACCTGGGTATCCTGTTCTGGGCTGTTATCTTCGGTCTGGCACTGAAAAAAGCAGGCGACACAACAAAGAAAGCACTGAACGATTTCTCCGAAGCGGTTACAGCAGCAGTTAGAGCAGTAATCTCCTGCGCTCCCTTCGGTATCCTGGGTCTGGTATTCACAACAGTATCCGAAAACGGTCTGGGTATCTTCACAGAATACGGTAAGGTTCTGGCAGTTCTGGTTGGCTGCATGGCTTTTGTAGCTCTGATTCTGAACCCCATCATCGTATGGACACAGATCAAAGCAAACCCTTATCCTCTGGTATTCAAATGCCTGAAGGATTCCTTCATCACAGCATTCTTCACAAGATCTTCCGCAGCGAACATCCCTGTTAACATGACTCTGTGTGAAGAACTGGGTCTGGATGAAGACAACTACTCCATCTCTATCCCTCTGGGTGCAACCATCAACATGGGCGGTGCTGCAATCACAATCACAGTTATGACACTGGCTTGCGTAAACACACTGGGCATGGAGGTTCCCCTTGCAATGAAAATCCTGCTGTCCTTCGTAGCAGCTATCTCCGCTTGCGGCGCTTCCGGTGTTGCAGGTGGTTCCCTGCTGCTGATTCCTCTGGCTTGCTCTCTGTTTGGTATCCCCAACGATGTAGCAATGCAGGTTGTAGGTGTTGGCTTCATCATCGGCGTAATTCAGGACTCCTGCGAAACAGGTCTGAACTCTTCTACAGACGCTCTGTTCACAGCAGCTGCTGACTTCCACGATATGAAGAACGCAGGCAAGGACATCTGGGCTTGGAGAAAGAAATAATTTTCAAAGGAAATTTAAGCAACAAAATTTTATAAAAAAATACGGTTGGTACGAGCCCCCGTCGCGTAAGCGACGGGGTTTTCTTTTGCAGGAGGGGCTTAAAGAAAACTTAATATTTTCCCAGTTGTAATCTATGATTTTTTTGCTATAATTGACTTGAAAACACAGTTGGAACAGCTTGTGGACGAAATTGAGGTGAAAAGTATGCTGTGGATGTTTTTATTTATCATTTGTATGATTGGAGTATTCGGGAAGCTGCTGCTTTTCGGGGTGCAAATGGCTTGGGGGATTTCTAAATTTTTACTGACGATTGTAATATTGCCGCTGATTTTAATCGGGATGGTGGTAGGCGGCTTGCTTTATATCGCATTCCCGATTCTGATTGTGATTGGGATTATCGCACTGCTATGTAGGTAAGAATAGAGGCGTTCATCGAAGGATGGACGCTTTTTCTGTCGAGGGGTTTTGAAAGAAAGGTATTCCTTCTAAATTGCATTTGTGGTATACTTACAGATAAGTATGTAATTATGAAAAAGAGGAGAGGGAGTGCAGTTCATGAAAAGCAGAGTGAAGATTTCCATTGACGGAAAAAGCTTTACGCTGGTTGGCGAGGAATCGGAGGAACACATCCGCAGTGTGGCGGCTTATATTGATGCAAAAATGACGGAAGTTCGTGAAAAGGCCGTTGCTGTTACGTTGGATTCCAGCCTTGCTTATGTGCTGACCTCTGTGAATGTGGCGGATGATTACTTCAAGGAAAGGGCGTATACTGCCGAGCTGGAGGGCAGGCTCATCGGCATGACGGCGCGCGTGCAGGAATTGACGCATAAGCTGGAGGAAGCGGAAAAGGCGAGAGAGAATGCGGAAAATAAGCTGGATGAATATATTCTGGCGATGGAGGACAACGGCAGCGCGCAGATGCACCAGACATACCATTCCGCAGGAAAAAATAAAAAAGGAAAGAAATAACCACAAAAATTAACGAAAATAGGAAAGAAATAACGAAAAGCAGCATGCCAATGAAGCATTTGAGAGAATTTCATAGGTTTGCTCTTTTCTTTTACAACGGGTTTGCATGAGAGAGAAAGGAGACTATTATGTCTGGAGTGAATCGACCGGAGCTGCTTTCCCCTGCGGGTTCCATGGAGAGCCTGAAGGCGGCAGTGAACGGCGGCTGTGATGCGGTCTATCTGGGTGGCAAGCAGTTCAGCGCAAGGCAGTATGCAGGGAATTTTGATTTGAAGGAGCTGGAGGATGCCTGCGACTATTGCCATCTGCGCGGCGTAAAGGTGTATGTAACGGTAAATACGGTATATAAGGATGAGGAGCTGGCAGGGTTTTTGACCTATATCAGGAGCCTGTACGAAATGGGCGTGGACGCGCTGATTATGCAGGATACCGGCGCGGAAAGACTGGTAAAGGCGCATTTTCCTGATTTTCCCCTGCATGCAAGCACGCAGATGACCTGCAATTCCTTGGCTGATGTGAAATACTGGGAAGGCCGTGGGTTTGATAAAATCGTGCTGAGCAGAGAGCTTTCTCTGGAGGAAATCAAGCATATTACGGAAAACACCGAAGCGGAAATCGAAACCTTTGTGCATGGGGCGCTTTGCGTTTGCTATTCGGGGCAGTGCATTATGAGCAGCATGCTGGGCGGCAGAAGCGGCAACCGCGGACGCTGCGCGCAGACCTGCCGTTTGCCCTATACGCTGTATAAGGGGTATGACAGCATGGCGGAGGGGTATCTGCTTTCCCCGAAGGACGTGATGACGGTGGAGCTTCTGCCGCAGCTGATTGAGGCAGGAATTGCATCGCTGAAAATTGAGGGCAGAATGAAAAGCCCTGAATATGTGGCAGGGGTAACGCGGATTTACCGCAAATATATTGACCTGTATTTTGAAAATCCGGAGGAATACAAGGTAGATCCCGCGGATATCAAGGCGTTGCAGCAGCTGTTTAACCGCGGCGGCTTTACGGAGGGATATTACACCTCCTTTGCCGGACGGGAGATGATGAGCATTGAACGCCCGAAATCGTGGGGGCTGAAGGTCGGCATTGTGGACAAGTATCTGCCGAAATATAAGAAGGTGACGATTCGCACAAGAGAGCCCTTGGTTCCCGGAGATGGTTTGGAAATCTGGACGCAGACAGAGCCGCACGTTGGGACGAATGTTTCCAAGCATTCCAAGGCGGGCGAGGTGATTACGATTACCCTTGAGGGGGATATCAACAAAAATGATGTGGTTTACCGCACATTTGGGAAGGCGTTGCAGGATGAGCTGAAAAAGACCTACGAAAAGGATACACGCAAGCTGCCGATTTACGGGATGCTGCGTGTGAAGGAGGGCGAACCGATTTCCTTACAGCTTTGGGATAACGGCGGCAACAGCGTTTTTGTCAGCGGCAGTATCGTAGAGCCGGCAGGCAGCTCGCCCATGCTCCCGATGAAGCTGAGGGAAAACATCAGCAAGATGGGCGCAACCCCCTTTGTTCTGGCGGATTTGCAGACGGACATCGACAGATATATTTATGTGAATATCAGCGAAGTGAACCGTGTGCGGCGTGCGGCGTGTGAGGCACTGGAGGCGGCGATTCTGAAAAAATCCAAGCGGAAGGCAAAGGATGACGCGGTGTATGCGAAACCGGAGAAGCAGCCGATGCAGCTGCGGAAAAAGCTGACAGCGGTTGTGACGAGCATGGGGCAGCTGGATGCCGTTTTGCAGGCGAGAGGTCTTTGCAGGGTGTATTATGAAGCGGCGGCGGATTTGGAAAGGAATTTGGACAAGATTCTGGCAAAATGCCGCAAGGCAGGCGTGACGCTTTATGCCGCACTGCCGAGAGTGGCAAGAGAATGGAACGCTAAAGCAGAACAGCCGATGATTGACAGGCTGATTGCGAGCGAGATTGATGGCTTTCTGGTGCGTGCCGCAGGGCAGTTTGCACAGGTGCGGAAAAGCGGCAAGAAAATTGTTGTTGACTACAATCTGAATGCGATGAACCGTCAGACGGTGGAATACTGGAAGGAGCAGGGGGCGGACAATGTCTGTCTTTCTGTGGAGGCGAATTTGCAGGAAATCAACCGCATGGGGGATAGGGACTGCGAAATGGTGGTTTATGGATATCTGCCGCTGATGAAAACGCAGCAATGCCCCATCGGGAATTATGTGGGTGGCAAGGACGGACATAAATTCTGCACGGAGCGCAGCAATGAGGATTTGTATTTCCTCAGAGATAGAAAGGGCGTGAAATTCCCTCTGATGACGGACTGCGAGAGATGCGTCTGCACGATTCTGAACGGCAAGCCTTTGTTTACGCTGAAATTTTATGATGAAATTCTGGAAAGCACAACGGGTCTGGTGCGTCTGGACTTTACAAAGGAGGGCCCCGGCAGGGCAGAACGGATTGCAAAGGCATACGGGGAAATGACGGCGGATGCGGAGCGGATGAGCCCCGCGACACGCAATCTTTTGGGAGAAATGAGCGAAAAGGGCAGCACGAAGGGACATTTCTTCCGCGGAGTGGAGTGATGTAAATGTTTGATTTAATCATAATGCTGAGCAGATACCTGTTCATTTTCTATATCGTTTTGTTCCTGTGGCAGGGCATTGTTTATGTTGCCTATGAGCAGGGAGGCTTTCTGGGGAACCCCTATACGGCGGTTTCCATGCAGAGACGGATTACGGTACTGATGCACATGACGGCGTTTCTGATTCTTGGATACAACAGGGAAACATATATGTTTGATATTACGACGCTGATTTTTGGGGCGGTTTCGTTGGTTTTTCTTCTGTTTGCGGTGAAGCTTCTGGACAGGTTTTATTATGAGGGCTGTCCGCTCATCTGGACGGGGATGCTGTTTCTGATGGATGTGAGCTTGATTATTTTACAGAGGGTGGAGCCTTCTCTGGCACACAGACAGCTGATGTGGATGTGCATTGGGCTGGCAGGGATGTCTTTTCTGCCGACCTTCTTCCGGTGGATTCCAAGGTTTGAAATGTTTGAATGGGTGTATATCATCGGGTGCTATCTGCTGCTGCTTTCGACAAGGTTTTTCGGCGTGTCAAAATACGGCTCTACCAACTGGCTTGCCATTGGCCCGGTTACCTTTCAGCCCTCGGAGATTGCAAAGTTTCTGTTTGTATTCTACCTTGCGAGCGTATTCCGCAAGAGGGTGGAATGGAAGCAGTTTTTGATAACGGGGATTTTGAGCGCAGGACTGGTGATGCTGTTGGTTTTGCAGAAGGACTTGGGCAGTGCGCTTATCTTTTTTATGACATACATGGTGATGCTGTATATTGCGACCTCGAATGAATTTCTGTTCTTTTTGGGGATGGGCGCGGCAAGCGTGGCGGCAATGGGGGCGTATAAGCTCTTTTCCCATGTGCAGGTGCGTGTGGCGGCATGGCGCAACCCCTGGGCGGATATTGATGCAGGAGGATATCAGATTGTCAGCTCTCTGTTTGCCATTACGACATGGGGGCTGTTCGGCAGCGGCTTGACGAAGGGGATGCCGAAAAGTATTCCCGTTGTGGAAAGTGATATGATTTTCTCGGCAATCTGCGAGGAATTCGGCGTGATTTTCGGTGCGGGCGTGATTGGGATTTTCATTATGCTGCTGTACCGCGGGGTGCGTATTGCACTGGACTGCAACAGAAGATATTACAGTATTCTGGCGGCAGGGGCGACCACGCTGATTTCGTTTCAGGCGTTTGTGATTCTGGGAGGCGTGATGAAGCTGATTCCCCTGACGGGGGTAACACTGCCGTTTGTCAGCTACGGCGGCAGCTCGGTTTTGGTCAGCCTGATGATGATTGGGCTTTTGCAGTGGGTATGCGTATATTGCGAGCAGCGCGCCCAGCAGGAGCAGGAGGAGCAGCGGATGATGGAGGAAATGCAGATGGGAGGCGGCAGATATGAGTAATATGAAGCGAAGCATGCGCCGCGTATTCTGGCTGCTGGCGTTATGCTTTTTCCTGCTATTGGGTTATCTGGGGAAGCTGGTTTTTGTAGACAGAGAGGAAATTTCCGGCAACGCCTACAACAGCCGTCTGCGGTATGTGGATGAAACCATCAAGCGTGGAGACATTCTGGACAGAGAGGGCGAGGTCATCGCGACCAGCACAAGGCAGGAGGACGGCACCTACAAGAGAGAATATCCGCGCGGACGGATGGCGGCACATATTACAGGCTACAGCAGTGTCGGGAAAACCGGCGTTGAGGCAGCAGAAAACTTTGAGCTGATGAAGCTGCATAATGAATTATTTCAGCGCGTGAGCAGTGTGGTGCGGAAAACGGAGCTGCAGGGCAACAGCGTTGCGTTAACCATGGATATGGATATTCAGACAACGGCAGGCAATCTTCTGGGGAGCGCTAAGGGCGCGATTGTTGTGATGGAGCCTTCGACGGGGCGGATTCTTGCCTTGCAGGCGTATCCCGACTTTGACCCGAATACGGTGGAGGCGCAATGGGATACACTGAAGGAGGATGCGGACAGTCCACTGGTGAACCGTGCGACACAGGGACTTTATCCGCCCGGCTCGACATTTAAGACCGTAACGGCTTTGGCAGGGATGGAGTATCTTTCCGATTGGCAGAGCTTTCAGGTGGAATGTACGGGGGAAAGAGTTTTTCAGGATAAGGTGATTCATTGCTACAATAATAAGGTGCATGGCACGGTGGATATGAAAAGTGCGCTTGCCTACTCATGCAACTGCTATTTTGCGGCACTGGCGGATGAAATCGGTGCGGGCAAGCTGGCGAAGACCATGCGACAGGTCGGCATGGATGCAGACAGCCGCTTTGAACTGGAAACAAGCCGAAACAGCATTTATCTGGCGAAGGGTGCCACGGAAAGCGAACTGGTGGAAACGGCAATCGGGCAGGGCAGAACGGGAGTTACACCCCTGTATATGGCAATGCTTGCCTCTGCCTTTGCGAATGACGGGATGATGATGAAGCCATATATCGTAGACCATGTGGTTTATCCGGATGGGACGGAAACAAAAAACACCGTTCCTGAAAAGCTGACGGAAATCTGCACGGCTGCGGAAGCGGCAACCATCAGGGACATGATGGTTGGGGTTGTTTCCGGCGGCACGGGTACGGCTGCGGCAATCAATGGCGTGACGGTTGCCGGCAAAACGGGTACGGCGGAAAATGCCACAGGCTATGACCATAGCTGGTTTATCGGCTTTGCGCCTGCGGAGAACCCGAAGGTTGCGGTTGCGGTTGTGATTGAAAATGCCAATTACGGCAGTGCAACGCCGATTGCAGGCAAGGTGATGCAGGCGGCTCTGGCGGAACTGGAAAAATAAGCTGAGGTGACGAAATGAAGCTGCGATTGGATACATCGAAGACATACGCCATTGCCTTGGAGGGCGGCGGCGCGAAGGGTGCGTATGAGGTCGGTGTCTGGAGGGCATTGGACGAGGCCGGTGTGCGCTTTGATGCGGTGGCAGGCACCTCTGTCGGCGCACTGAACGGGGCGATGATGGTGATGGGAGAACTGGAGCAGGCGCTGCGGCTCTGGGAAAACATTCGCTTTTCGCAGGTATTTGATGCGGATGATGTGCAGCTGAAGAAGCTTTATGACCATAAGCTTTCGGAGGTGGATTTCCGGACGCTTTTCAAGGATGCGATGGAAGCCATCCACGAGGGCGGTCTGGATATTGAACCGCTTCGGAGGCTGATTGCGGAATGGGTGGATGAAGAAAAAATCAGAAGCTCGCCGAAAAAGCTGTTTCTTGTGACATATTCTCTGACGGACAAAAGGGAGCTGGACATTGACGCGGACGAACTGGAGGAAGGCAAGCTGCGGGATATGCTGCTGGCGAGTGCGTATGTGCCGCTATTTCAGCGGAAAAAGCTGGACGGTAAGGATTATGTAGACGGGAGTGTGCATAATATTGTGCCAATCAGCAGCTTACTGGAACGCGGCTATCGGGATATTATCGTGATTCGGATTTTCGGCGTGGGCTTTGAAAAACGGACGCGGATTCCCGAAGATGCGAATATCATTACGGTTGCGCCGAGAGAAAGACTTGGCGGCGTATTGCAGTTTGATGCGGCGCAGAGCAGAAGGCTATTGCAGCTGGGATATTTCGACGGACTGCGGATGCTATATGGTTTGGCAGGGGAGAAATATTACATCGACAGGCAATGGAGCGAAACAGAGGCGTATTTTGCGCTGCAGGAGCTGTGCAGACTTTTTATAAAGGAAGAAACACCTTCTCTGCGGGAGATGAATGAAACGATTCTGCCTAAGCTGGCGAAGCATTTAAAGGTGAAGGATGGGGGATATTATGACCTGCTGACGGCACTTCTGGAAAGGCTGGCGGAGCGGCAGGGGATTTCGCCGTTTCGGGTGCGGACGGAGAAAATGCTTTTAACAGAGATTGCAAGGGGGCGGCAGAGCAGACCCTAAGTTGATTTCTGTTTTTGGGAAAGGTTTTCCGGATACAGTGATAAATAAAGAAGGAAATTCTTTTCTGAAATATTTAAAATACGAAGTGTTTTTCCTTTTTCAGAAAAGATTTTCCGAATATAAATTATAGAAATAAAAGAAAGGGCTTTTCGCTTCAAAAGGGGCGGAGGGCCTTTTTTATGCAGAAAACAACGGAAAACACAGAAAATACTCAAAAAAGAGAAAAGAAAAAAGGATAACTTTTCTGCAAAGAAAACGGACAGGCAAACATACCCATAAATATTTTTGCATATAATTTAACAATATAGGGGGTTCGGGCAGGCGTTTTAAAACCCTGTAGAACCGGTAGGAATAAAAATCCCCCTTTTTTGGTAGGGTACGAAAGAAAGAAATACCGACAAAGAGATGGGAATTGTCGGCGATTTTTCATGTGGAGATAGTCATTTTGTGCAAAAATCGACACTTTTTTTCAAAAAAACATGGGAATTAGATAGCATACTAAGTATCTTGTATACAAAAAAACGGATTTTCTGCATTTTTCTTCTTTTTTTGCAGGATTTTCTAGAATAAAAACAATTTTTTAACAATTTCTATTGAAATGTGGAAACAATGATGTTATAATCTAAACAAATACAAGAGGCGGATATAGCCTAGGGTATTTGGAATGATTAAAAACTTATATTCACGATATTCAAGAATAGAAAGGATATAGGTTTTTTGTAATGTCATCCGATGTGCAGCCTGTCTTTTAGGGAATACGGGGACGACGGGCGGCACCAAACGTTTCATGATTGTTTTATCGCATGGTTAAAATATAGAAACAGAGGAGGTAAAACAAGATGTACACAATGGGTGTTGACATCGGCTCCGCATCTTCAAAGGCAGTTATTTTGAAGGACGGGAAGGATGTTGTTGCTGCAGAGGTTGTACAGGTAGGTACAGGCTCTACAGGTCCCAAGAAGGCTATGGAAATGGCCTTTGAAAAAAGCGGTGTGAAGGAGGAGGAAATCGACTTCATCATTGCGACAGGCTATGGCAGATTTTCCTTGGAGGATGCAGATAAGCAGATGTCCGAAATCAGCTGCCATGCAAAAGGTATTTACCATTTGGTACCCACTGCACGTACCATCATTGATATCGGCGGTCAGGATGCGAAAGCGATCCGACTGGATAACAAGGGCGGTATTAAGCAGTTTTTTATGAATGATAAATGCGCAGCAGGTACAGGTCGTTTCATCGAGGTTATGGCCAGAGTATTGGAAACAACGCTGGATGAAATGGCAACACTGGACGAACAGGCGGAGGAAACCGCACCAATCAGCAGTACTTGCACTGTATTCGCTGAATCCGAGGTTATTTCTCAGCTCTCCAAAGGCACTGACAGAAAGAGCATTGCCAGAGGGGTTCACATGTCCGTAGCTAGCAGAGCGTGCGGCCTTGCATACAGAGCGGGTCTGGAAAAGGACATTGTCTTTACAGGCGGCGTTGCAAAAAATGCAGGCGTGGTAAGAGCGGTCTCTAGCGTATTGAAAACAGATGTAATTGTGGCACCCAATCCACAAACAACAGGCGCGCTCGGTGCGGCACTTTTCGCATACGAAGCGGCAACAAAAAAATAATAAGAAAGAGGGATTAGAATGAGTTTAACACAAGGCATGACAGCAAAGAAATTGTTAGGCTACTATCAGAACAAAGCTGACCAGGACGCAAGAGAAGCTAAAGCAAGAGGCGACCTTGTTTGTTGGTCCGCATCCGTAGCTCCTTCCGAATTCTGCGTAACAATGGGTATCGCTATGATTTACCCCGAAACACACGCAGCAGGTATCGGCGCAAGAAAAGGTGCTATTGATATGCTGGACGTTGCAGCAAGAAAAGGCTACAACATCGACTGCTGTTCTTATGGTAGAGTAAACATGGGTTACATGGAATGTCTGAAAGAAACAGCTATCACAGGTAAGAAACCCGATGTACTGGTTAACTCTCCTGCAGCTGATGTTCCTCTGCCCGATTTGGTAATCACATGTAACAACATTTGTAATACACTGCTGAAATGGTATGAAAACCTGGCTGTAGAGCTGGATATTCCTTGCATCGTTATCGATGTACCTTTCAACCACACAATGCCTATTCCTGAATATGCAAAAGCATATATTGCAGACCAGTTCAGAAACGCTATTTCTCAGCTGGAAGTAATCTGCGGCAGACCTTTTGACTGGAAGAAATTCAAAGAAGTAAAAGACCAGACACAGCGTTCCGTATACCACTGGAACAGAATCGCTGACATGGCTCAGTACAAACCTTCTCCTCTGAATGGTTTCGACCTGTTCAACTACATGGCACTGATCGTAGCTTGCCGTTCTCTGGACTATGCTGAAATCACATTCAAGGCATTTGCAGATGAACTGGAAAAGAACCTGAAGGCTGGCGTTTATGCGTTCAAGGGCGCAGAAAAAACACGTTTCCAGTGGGAAGGTATCGCAGTATGGCCTCACCTGGGTCACACATTCAAGACAATGAAGAACCTGGGCTCCATCATGACAGGTACAGCTTACCCCGCACTGTGGGATCTGCACTATGATGCAAACGACGAATCTCTGCACTCCATGGCAGAAGCTTACACAAGAATCTACATCAACACATGCCTGTCCAACAAGGTTGAAGTTCTGCTGAACATCATGGAAAAAGGCAAAATCGACGGTACAATCTACCATCTGAACAGATCTTGTAAGCTGATGAGCTTCCTGAACGTTGAAACAGCTGAAATCATCAAAGAAGCAAACGGCAAACCTTACGTTTCCTTCGACGGCGACCAGACAGACCCTAACGTATACTCCGAAGCACAGTATGAAACACGTGTACAGGCTCTGGTTGAAATGATGGAAGCTAACCTGGCAGAAGCGTAAAATAGGAGGAGGAGAAAACGATGAGTAAAGTAGAAGCTATCTTATCCCAACTGAAAGAAGTTGCAGCTAATCCCAAAAAAGCAATGGATGATTTTAAAGCTGAAACAGGTAAAGGCGCTGTAGGTATTATGCCTATCTACGCTCCCGAAGAAATGGTACACGCAACAGGTTACCTGCCTATGGGTATCTGGGGCGCACAGGGCAAACAGATTTCCAAAGCACGTACATATCTGCCCGCATTCGCTTGTTCCATCATGCAGCAGATCATGGAACTGCAGTGCGAAGGCGCTTACGATGATCTGGCAGCAGTTCTGTTCTCTGTACCTTGTGATACACTGAAATGTCTGTCCCAGAAATGGAAAGGCGCTAACGCTGACAAGGTAATCGTATTCACACACCCTCAGAACAGAGGTCTGGAAGCAGCTAATCAGTTCCTGGTAACAGAATATGAACTGGTTAAAAAACAGCTGGAAGCTTACCTGGGCGTTAAGATCACAAACGCAGCTCTGGAAAACTCCATTGCTATCTACAACGAAAACAGAGCAGTTATGCGTGAATTCGTTAAAGTAGCAGCTGACTACCCTCAGGTTATCAGCGCTGTTGACCGTCATGCTGTATTCAAAGCAAGACAGTTCATGCTGAAAGAAAAACACACAGCTCTGGTAAAAGAACTGATCGAAGAAATCAAAGCTATGCCTGTACAGCCTTGGGATGGTAAGAAGGTTGTTGTTACAGGTATCCTGCTGGAGCCCAACCAGATTCTGGAAATCTTCGACGAATTCAAGCTGGCTATCGTTGATGACGATCTGGCTCAGGAATCCAGACAGATTCGTGTTGACGTTCTGGACGGCGAAGAAGGCCCTCTGTACAGAATGGCAAAAGCATGGCAGCAGATGTATGGTTGCTCCGTTGCAACAGATACAAAGAAAGGCCGTGGCAAGATGCTGATGAACAAGGTTGCTGCTACAGGCGCAGACGCAGTTATCATTGCTATGATGAAATTCTGTGACCCCGAAGAATGGGATTACCCTGTAATGTACAGAGAATTCGAAGAAAAAGGTATCAAGAACCTGATGTTTGAAGTAGATCAGGAACTGACATCCTTCGAACAGGTTAAGACAAGACTGCAGTCCTTCGTAGAAATGCTGTAATTTTCCTACCGCATTTGCTTTGATGGAAATGTAAATAAACAGGGGTAGGTGACTACCCCTGTTCTTGTTCATGTAATATTTTAAGAATTACAAATTTTTTAATAGGAGGTCTAACAGAATGGCTAGACAGGTAAAAGTTATTACTGCTGCTGAAGCTGCTGCATTGATTAAAAACGGCGATACCGTTACAACAAGTGGTTTCGTAGCATCCGCTATCCCCGAAGCTCTGGACAGAGCTGTAGAAGAAAGATTCCTGGCAACAGGCGAACCCAGAGATATTACTTATGTTTACTGCGGTTCTCAGGGCAACAAAGACGGCCGTGGCGCAGAACACTTTGCACACGAAGGTCTGCTGAAAAGATATATTGCAGGTCACTGGGCAACAGTACCCGCTCTGCAGAAAATGGCTCTGGAAAACAAGATGGAAGCTTACAACGTATCTCAGGGTGCTCTTTGCCACCTGTTCAGAGATATCGCTGCACATAGACCCGGCTGCTTCACAAAGGTAGGTCTGGGCACATTTATCGACCCCAGAAACGGCGGCGGTAAGGTAAACGATGTAACCAAGGAAGACATCATCGAGCTGGTTAACATCAAGGGTCAGGACTATCTGTTCTACCCCGCATTCCCCATCAACGTTGCTCTGATCAGAGGTACATACGCTGATGAATCCGGTAACATCTCCTTTGAAAAGGAAGTTTCTCCTCTGGAAGGCACATCCGTATGCCAGGCTGTTAAAAACAGCGGCGGTATCGTTGTAGTTCAGGTAGAAAAACTGGTTAAAGCAGGCACACTGGACCCTCGTCTGGTTAAGGTTCCCGGCATCTATGTTGACTATGTAGTAGTTGCTGACCCTAAGGATCACCAGCAGACACTGGATTGTGATTACGATCCCGCTCTGTCCGGCGAAATGAGAAACCCCGACGTTGCTCCCGAACCTCTGCCTCTGAGCGCAAAGAAGATCATCGGTCGTCGTGGCGCTGTAGAACTGGAAAAAGACGTTGCAGTTAACCTGGGCGTAGGTGCTCCTGAATATGTTGCATCTGTAGCGAACGAAGAAGGTATCGGCGACTTCATGACTCTGACAGTAGAAGGCGGCGCTGTTGGTGGTGTACCCGCAGGTGGCATCAGATTCGGTTCTGCTTACAACGCAGATGCACTGCTGGATCAGGGCTATCAGTTCGACTTCTATGATGGCGGCGGTCTGGATCTGTGCTATCTGGGTCTGGCTGAATGTGACCCTCACGGTTCCATCAACGTTTCCAGATTTGGCCCCAGAATTGCCGGTTGTGGTGGTTTCATCAACATTACACAGTGCACACCTAAGGTATTCTTCTGCGGTACATTTACAGCAGGCGGTCTGAAGGTTAAGGTTGAAGACGGCAAGGTTGTTATCGCACAGGAAGGTAAGAACAAGAAGTTCGTTAAATCTGTAGAACAGGTTACATTCAACGGCGATATCGCAAACAAGAATGGTCAGCACGTAATGTACATCACAGAAAGATGTGTATTCGTTCTGAAGGAAGATGGTCTGCACCTGACAGAAATCGCACCCGGTATCGATCTGCAGACTCAGATTCTGGATCAGATGGAATTTGAACCTATCATCGACAGAAACGCTGACGGCAGCATCACTCTGATGGATGCAAAACTGTTTGCAGACGGTCTGATGGGTCTGAAGGAAATGAAGGAAGGCAAATAATTTAATTATTGGACAACTTCGTTTTGATTCATAAAAATTCGGCTCCTACCTGAAAAGGTAGGAGCCTTTTTTATATTGTTTTTCGGTTGTAATTTCCTGTATAATTCTTTATAATAAGAAGCAGTAATCATTGGTTTGGGAAGGCTGGAAAAGGGTGAAGGTATGCCGAAGCTTTATAGAAAAAGATTTATACCCGATGAAATCGTGGAGTTGAAGGATGACCGCATTGTATATCATGAGGGAAATATTATGATTACCGAATGGGATGTGCTGCATCCGAAGGCAAAATTCAGCCATGGCATTTCCTGCTATTACATGGATAAGGGTTGGAAAATTAGTAAATTCTTAAACAAAAAGAAAGAACTTGTTTATTATTATTGTGATATTATAGAAACAGCATACTTGAAGGCTGAAAATGCGTATATTTTTACAGACCTGCTGGCGGATGTGATTATTCATCCCGACGGTGCGGTTGAGGTGGTTGATTTGGGTGAGCTTTCTGATGCGCTGGAGGACGGCAGCATCACCGAGAGAGAAATCAAGCTGGCGTTGCGAAATCTGGACTCCCTTCTGCAAGTGATTTATAGCGGTGGTCTGCCGGAAATGATTCACTTTATGGAGGAGAAGGTGTGAAGATGGAGAATATACACGGCGGGCACAGGGATCGGATGCGTTCCCGTTATTTGCAGGAAGGCCCGGACGGCTTTGCCGACCATGAGCTTCTGGAAATGCTCCTATATGGCTGTATTCCCAGAGGGGACACAAATCCCGTTGCACATCTGCTGCTAAAGGAATTCGGCTCACTTTCCAATTTATTGGAGAGCGATGCGCATGAAATTGCAAAGACAGAGGGCGTTGGGCTGAAAAGTGCGATTTTTCTGACGCAGCTGCATGAAGTGATTCGCAGATATGAAAGGGAAAAGCTTGGCAGCAAGCCGGAGCTGACCTCGATTGCACGCTGCGTGGAATATTGCAGACAGCTGCTCAGCCATTACAGCACAGAGAGATTTTACATAATCTGTACGGACAGCCGCAGAAGGGTGATTCATGTGGCAAAGCTGGCGGAGGGCACGGTTGGCAGTGTATTTGTTTCCAATCGGCAGGCGGTAGAGGTTGCGCTGCGGTATAAAAGTGCAGGCGTGATTTTCTGTCATAACCATCCCGGCGGCAGGGTGACACCATCCAATGCAGACCTGACACTGACTGTTTCACTCAAAAAAATACTGGATTCTCTGGGTGTTAGGGTGCTTGACCATATCATCATAGGGGAAAACGGAACCCATTTCAGTTTTTTTGCGAATGGGCTGTTGAAAAATGAAGAAGATGATGATGAGGAGGAATTTTAATATGACGAAAAGATTATATCGTTCCAAAACAGATAAAAAAATTTCAGGCGTATGCGGCGGCATGGCAGACTATTTTGCGATTGATCCCGTTATTGTGCGTCTGCTTTGGGTACTGGGGACATTGATGAGCCTGTTCCTTGGCGTGGCGGCTTATATTGCCTGCGCATTTATCATTCCCGAAGAGCCGGACACCATTGATGCCGATTTTGAAGAAAAGAAATAAAACGAAGCAAGGAGTGTTAGAAAATGGAACAGAAAAAACGTATTTTCAGCGGTATGCAGCCCTCCGGTGTGATTACACTGGGCAACTATCTGGGGGCACTGAAAAACTGGACAAAGCTGCAGGATGAATATGACTGCTTATATTGCATCGTGGATATGCACGCAATTACGGTGCGTCAGGACCCTGTGAAGCTGCGCAAGCAGGCAAAAGATTTGCTGGTGCAGTATCTGGCGGTTGGCTTAGACCCTGAAAAGAATATCATTTATTATCAGTCTCATGTGCCACAGCATGCAGAGCTGGCTTGGATTCTGAACTGCTACACCTATATGGGTGAGCTGAACAGAATGACGCAGTTTAAGGATAAATGCGCAAAGCATGCGGACAACATCAACGCAGGTCTGTTTACCTATCCCTCTTTGATGGCGGCGGATATTCTGCTGTATCAGACGGATCTGGTTCCTGTTGGGGAAGACCAGAGACAGCATCTGGAGCTGACGAGAGATATCGCGCAGCGGTTCAACGGCATATACGGGGATGTATTCAAGGTGCCGGATGCGTATATCGGCAAGGTTGGCGCGCGTGTGATGGCATTGCAGGAGCCTACTAAAAAAATGTCCAAATCTGACGAAAATCAGAACAATATCATCACCTTGATGGATGACCCCAAGGTGATTATGAATAAGATGAAACGTGCGATGACGGATTCTGATACAGAGGTACGCTTTGCGGAAGAAAAGCCCGGCATTTCCAACCTGCTGAGCATTTACTGTGCGGTGACAGGCAAAACGATTGCCGAGGCGGAAAAGGAATTTGCGGGTGCGGGCTATGGTACGTTTAAAACGGCGGTCGGTGAGGCGGTTGTTGCAGAGCTGGAGCCTGTGCAGAAGCGCGTGAAGGAGCTGGAGGCAAACAAGGATTATCTGGATGCGATTATTAAGAGCGGCGCGGAAAAGGCAAGCCGTCTGGCGGACAGAACACTGACGAAGGTGCAGAAAAAGGTTGGCTTTCCTCCCAGAATCAGATAAGATTTGAAAATAGGCACTATCCGAGAAAATTTCGGGTAGTGCTTTTTTGTGTTACAGGATGCTAACAACTTTCTTACGGTTTTCTTAAGAATGGCGTGCTGTGGTTGAAGGAAGAATGTCTTTCTGCTATGATAAAAGCAGAAACTTGTCATACAAATTAAAGGCAAAAGGGAGGCGTTCCGAATGAAGAAAAAAGTATGTCTGGCGATGAGTCTGCTGATGCTGGCAGGGACGGTGCCTGCGCAGGCGGAAACGATTGGAGAGGCGGAGCAGATTACATTTACCGCGAAGGTTGGCACAAAGGAGCTTTATCGAAACCGGAGCAGGATTCCGCTGGATGCGGCAATTTATATCAAAGATGGCTATGCGATGCTGCCGCTGCGTGCCTTTCTGACCTCGATTGACAACGGCACGATGCACTGGGAAAAGGAAACGAAGCTGGCGTGGATGATGCTACGGGGGAATACGGTCACCTGCGATATCGAGAAGAACAGCATTACGGTGAACGGAGAGCCGATTGAAGTAAGCGGAAGGATGGACATTCGGGATGGACGGATTTTTGTGCCACTGCGGAACTGGAAAAATATTCTGAATGGCTGCGGCTATACGGTGGCAGATACGGATATCATCTGGGATGCGGAGGAGAAAACGGCAACGGTGCAGCTTCTGGATGACAGCAAGGTGATTGAGATTCCTGCGGATGCGCCGAGAATGACGGGCGAGGGGAGAAAGGCGAGCTATACCATGCCTTTGAGCAGTGAATACGATGAAATTGAGAATATCGGGGATGGATATTTTATTGCAATGAAAGAAGAAAGAGGACGGATAAAATCCTATTACCTTCTGGACAGCAAGGGGGAACGGCTGTTATCCTATGAGAAGGACGGAATCGAGTATCTGGGCAATGCAGGAGAAGGCTATTTAAGGGTAAAATACGAAAACGGAGAGACTGCTCTGATTGACAGAAACGGAAAGGAGCAATTCAGAACTGCGGAATATTCGATTTATCAGGTTTCGGAAGGACGTGTCAGGGTATCGAATCGGGATAAAATGGGCTTCCTGGATTTGCAGGGGAATGAAATCACACCGTTTCTTTATGACACGGTATGGATTTTCTCTGAAGGAATGGCTGAGGTGGCAATCTATGAGGAAACAGGAGGAAAGCCTGTACCGCGGTATGGCTTTATTGACAGGGACGGAAACGAGGTTGTTTCTCCTAAATATAAAGAGAGCAGAGATTTCCATGACGGCGTGGCGGCAGTGCAGACGGCGGATGGCTGGGGCTACATCGACAAGACGGGCAAGGAAATGCTTACGCCGCAGTACGCATGGGCAGGAGATTTTACGGACGGCAAAGCCTTTGTGACGGAGAAGAACGGGAAAACGTGGCTGATTGACAAGAGCGGCAAAAAGGTGCAGTTTATCACAGAGGGACTGCCTGTGATACAGGCAGGGGAGAACAGTAGTGTGGTAATTCAGGTGCCACTTGCAGACTGGGGCTACGGGGACGATATGACCGGTTGCCCATATTATAACCAAAAGGGCGAGAAGCTGAACCTGACAGAGATTGCGCTGCTGGATGCGGTTGACGGCATTGCGGTGGCGTATGATTGGGTGACGCACAAGCGGTTTTATATTGACGAAAGCGGCAAGCAGTGCATTGCGGATACGTTTGACGGAGTGGACGCATTTCTGGACGGCTATGCAGTGGTGCGGAAGGCGATTACGGGGACAGACGGAAAGGAAGATGTGGAATTGGGGATTATAAAAAGATAAGTCGACACCCTAAGTCGAAAACAGGTTTTCGACTTGTTGAAACAGAGGAATAAACAGACGAGTTCCATCAGCTTAAAAGCCTTGAAACCTTGTCAGCACTTTGCTTCGCAAAGCCGCCTACGGCGGCGGGGTATATCTTCCCCGTGCATTACTGTTTTCCTCGTCGGAAGTGAATTCCGACTGCGGATTCCATTTGGGAAACTACTTACCGCCCAAGAAGGGGCGGCAGGCGAAGCCTGCTTTGCGTAGCAAAGTAATGAACAGTTTGTTTCCCAAGCCCTTCCGCTACCTCAAAAATTATTTTGTCTACAGTCTGAGCCTTTCTGCGGAAAGGCTTTTTTATATGAAATATGAACAAAGAATGAACAAAAGTGCAGTAACTGAATGTTTTATGTTAAGAAGTCTTAACACGGATTGACACGAAAAAGTCCGAGATGATAAAATTGAAAGTAATACACTAGGAAAATCAGGTATTTCCTGAAAGACGCGGAAAGGAGGAATTTTTCTGTTAGAAAATATTCGTTTGAAAGAAAAAATTATGGAGTCGCTGGCTTCCGTACTGCCATTAACGGCAATCGTTTTTATTCTGAGCATTACGCTTTTGCCGTTATCCTCAGGGGCATTGGTGCTGTTTTTATTCGGAGCGGTGATGCTGATTATCGGCATGGGCTTTTTTACGATGGGGGCGGATATGTCCATGATGCCGATGGGCGAGGGCATTGGTATGGAGATGAGCCGTACAAAAAATATAGGTGGCCCATTATTGGTTTGTTTGATTCTGGGGATGCTGATTACGATTGCAGAACCGGATTTGCAGGTTCTGGCGGAGCAGGTGCCTGCGATTCCGAATAAAATTCTGATTCTCTCTGTTGCGGCAGGGGTTGGGCTATTCCTGATGATCGCACAGATTCGTATCTTTTTTCATATTCCTCTGGCGAAGATGCTTTGGGTATTTTATCCTTTGGTATTTCTTTTGGCATTTCTGGCACCGGATTCCTTTATTCCCGTTTCCTTTGATAGCGGCGGCGTGACAACGGGGCCTGTGACGGTACCGTTTATTATGGCACTGGGGATTGGTTTGGCAACACTGCGAAGCGACAAAAAATCGAGAGAGGACAGCTTTGGTCTGATTTCGCTCTGTTCCATTGGTCCGATTCTGGCGGTGCTGCTGTTGGGGATTTTTTATGAACCCGATCAGGCGTTATACAGCCCGACAGAGGTGCCTGCGGTGGAAACAACGAGGGATGTGGCGCTGCTGTTTGCGCATGAGATTCCCGAATATTTCAGGGAGGTTGCGGTGGCACTGATTCCCATTGCGGCAGCATTTGCGCTGTTTCAGATGCTGTTTCGGCGGTATAAAAGGCATCAGCTGATGCGTGTCGGCTTTGGGTTTTTGTTTACATATATCGGTCTGGCAATGTTTCTTTGCGGCGTGAATGTCGGCTTTATGCCGGTTGGGCAGATTATCGGCGCAGGGATTGCGGACTGTGGGTATGCGTGGCTATTGATTCCCATTGGGATGGTGATTGGGTATTTCATTGTTGCGGCAGAGCCTGCGGTTCATGTGCTGACCAAGCAGGTAGAAGAAATTTCCAACGGCTTTGTGACGGCAAAAATGATGCAGACGGCACTTTCTGTCGGGGTATGTATTTCTGTCGGGATTGCGATGCTGCGGATTTTGACGGGGATTTCGGTTCTCTGGTTCTTAATTCCGGGGTATGTGTTTGCACTGGTGCTGACACGCTACGTTTCTCCGATTTTTACGGGGATTGCCTATGACAGTGGCGGCGTTGCCTCCGGCCCGATGACGGCTACGTTTTTATTGCCTTTTGCAATGGGGGCGTGCGAGGCTTTGGGCGGCAATGTGATGACGGATGCGTTTGGCATTGTTGCGATGGTAGCCATGACACCATTGATTACGATTCAGATGATGGGCTTTATCACGCAGATGAAGGAGAAGGCAAAGCGGCGGTATATCGAGGTGCAGATGCACCAGCTGGAGGACGACATTCTGTATTTTGACTGAAATGGGGTGGAAAAATGAAGGATTTGAAAATAGAGCCGATGAAGCTGATTGTTTCCATTGTGGAGCGCGGGCAGGGCAGAAATATGATTGAATTATTCAACGGGCAAAGGCTGACACACCATTTGCAGTGCGCAGGAAAGGGAACAGCGACCTCTGAAATCAGAGATTTACTCGGCTTGGATGGCGTGGAAAAGGATGTTATATTTACGGTTGGCAGGGGAACGATGGTGAACCGCGTGATGCGAGATTTGAATAACGAGCTGCGTGGCGCGGCGCGTTCCCGTGGGATTGTATTTGATATGAGACTGACGGCTATGGCGCATGTAACGGCGCTAGCGATACAGATGAATGTGCAGAACGAAGTGGGGAGGGTGGATACGATGACGGAGGAAGGCATGGAAAACAGCATGATTCTGGTGACGGTGAATCAGGGCTTTACAGAGGAAGTGATGGAAACTGCGAGAAAGGCGGGTGCGCGCGGCGGCACGATTATTCATGCACGCTGGGCAGGCAGTGAAAGCGTTGAGGAATTTTACGGGATAACGGTACAGCAGGAGAAGGAGGTTATCGCGATTGTTTCATCTGCTGCGAAGCGCAAGGAAATCATGGAGGCAATCAACCGAAACCATGGCATGAAAACAGAGGCGTGCGGGACAGTCTGCTCGCTTGCGATTGAGGATATCGTGCGTCTGGGGTAAAAAAATTGACAAACCCACAGAAGGAGACTATGATGAAGAAAAAGGGAGTGGATTTGCATGATTTTAGTGAATACGGATTATATTGCAGGGAAAGAATTGGAAATGCTGGGCTTGGTAAACGGCTCTACCATTCAATCCAAAAACATTGGGCGTGATTTTGGCGCAGGCTTGAAATCCATTGTCGGCGGCGAGCTGAAGGCGTACACGGAAATGATGGAGGAGGCAAGAGAGATTGCCATGAAGCGTATGGTGGAAAATGCAGAAGGAATGGGTGCAGATGCGGTTGTTAATGTGCGCTATTCCACCAGTGCGATTATGGCAGGCGCAGCAGAGGTTATGGTTTACGGCACAGCGGTTCGGTTTAAATAAGCAAAAAATTTTTCGGATAGAACGTGAGAGGGGAGGCGAGCAGATGTACTACAGCATAAAAAGCGGCGGATGGCAGAGGATTGCAGAGCCGACAGGGCAGGAGGAAGGTCTGCTTGGCATTTTCCCTTATGAAAAAATGCTTGCCTGTGGCAAAAAATGGGGGATTTCTGCGGAAATTCTGGAGGAGGCAAGGCGGTTCAGCTATGCCAGATATGACTCCTTTGAGAATTTTGACTGCGTGAGTCTGGAAATGCTTGATTTTGAGAATATCCTGCTGAGCATCGGCAGTGTCATTCTGTATCTGGAAAAGGGGAAGGCCTTTTTCTTTACCTCTAAAATGGATATTGTGACGGCACTGCTGGAGGAATGTCTGGAGGGACTGGGCGAAAGAGTGACGCTGAACCGCGTGATTTATTCGTTTTTTGAATTACAGACGAAGAAGGATGATATTATTTTTGACAGCATTGAAAAAGAGATTATGGACTTGGAGCAGGCACTCATTGCAACGGGGAAGCGGGATTGTGTTTCGGAGATCATCAGCCTGCGCAAACGGCTGATGGTGCTGAAAAAATATTACGAGCAGTTTTTGAATGTACTGGATATTCTGGTGGAGAACGAGAACGGGATTTTTGACGGGAAAACCCTGCGCTCCTTTAAAATGCTTTACAGAAGAACGGAGCGGCGGTTCCAGAATGTACTGAACCTGCGGGAATATGTGACGCAGGTACGGGAAAGCTATGAGGCGGAGGTTGACATCAGCCTGAACACAACAATGAAGATTTTTACGGTTGTGACAACGATTTTCCTGCCGCTGACGTTAATCGTAGGGTGGTACGGGATGAACCTGAAGATGCCCGAATACGGCTGGAAATACGGATATCTTTTTGTGGGGCTGCTTTCTGTTGCCTGCATTGCAGGCATTATCATCTTTTTTAAACGCAAGAAATGGTTTTAATGTGCATGGAAAGCGGACATTTGTAAATATTTTTGCAAAAAACTGTTGACAGAATCATTTTGCATGCTATAATGTTTCTTGTGGAAGACACAAGATATGGTAAATGCGTTGATGAGGACAGTAGTCCTTTCCGAATGCCACAGAGAGGGATGTATTTTGCTGGGAGCATCCTGCTTTGGAAGGAGAACGAAAACCACCTCTGAGCGGCTTTAATACAGCCCGGTGACTCCGTTATCGTCGAAAATGAGTGGTTTAATCAGAACAATTAGGGTGGAACCGCGGGAGTAGATGCTCTCGTCCCTTTTCGTAGAGGAAAGTGGATGATGGGCTTTTTCTTTTGCCCAAAATTCTCTTTCAAGGAAAAATGTTCTAAAAAGGAGAGATAGCAATGAAGATTACACTGAAAGACGGCGTAGTAAAAGAGTTTGACAATGCGGTTTCCGTTCTGGAGATTGCAAAATCCATCAGCGAGGGACTGGCAAGAAATGCCTGCGCAGGTATCGTTGACGGCGAAGTAAAGGATTTACGTTTTGTTGTGGACAAGGATGCAGAGGTTTCTATTTGCACATTTGAGGATGAAGCAGGGAAAATGGCATTCCGCCACACAGCATCTCATATTCTGGCACAGGCAGTAAAGCGTCTGTATCCCGAAGCAAAGATTGCAATCGGCCCTGCCATTGCAGACGGCTTCTATTATGACTTCGACAGAGAAAAGGCCTTCACACAGGAAGAACTGGAAGCACTGGAAGTTGAAATGAAGAAAATCGCAAAGGAAGACATTCCTATTGAAAGATTTGAACTGCCCAGAGCAGAAGCAATCAAATATATGGAAGAAAGAGAAGAACCCTACAAGGTAGAGCTGATTCAGGATCTGCCTGAGGATGCAGTTATTTCCTTCTATAAGCAGGGAGACTTCACAGACCTGTGCGCAGGCCCTCACCTGATGAGCACAAAGACAGTGAAGGCAATCAAGCTGACCTCTGTTGCAGGGGCTTACTGGAGAGGCTCCGAAAAGAACAAAATGCTTTCCAGAATTTACGGGACTGCTTACCCCAAGGCATCCGAGCTGGACGCATATCTGACAATGATGGAGGAAGCAAAGAAGCGTGACCACAGAAAGCTGGGCAAGGAGCTGAAGCTGTTTGCGCTGCTGGATGAAGGCCCCGGTTTCCCCTTCTTCCTGCCTAAGGGCATGGTGCTGAAAAACACACTGCTGGACTACTGGAGAGAAATCCACAAAAAAGCAGGCTATGTGGAAATTTCCACACCCATCATTCTGAACAGAGAGCTTTGGTACAGATCCGGTCACTGGGAACACTACAAAGATAACATGTATACAACAGTGATCGACGGCGAGGATTATGCGGTAAAACCTATGAACTGCCCCGGCGGTATGCTGGTTTATAAGCAGGATATGCACTCCTACAGAGATTTGCCGATGCGTGTGGCTGAAATCGGTCTGGTACACAGACACGAAAAGAGCGGCGCACTGCATGGTCTGATGCGTGTTCGCTGCTTCAACCAGGATGACGCGCATATCTTCATGACAGAAGAACAGATTAAGGATGAAATTTCCGGCGTAATCAGCCTGATTGACGGTGTATATAAGCTGTTTGGCTTCAAATATCACATTGAGCTGTCCACAAGACCCGAAGACAGCATGGGCTCTGACGAGGCTTGGGAAATTGCAACAGCAGGCCTGCAGAACGCACTGGATGAAAACGGCATTGAATATACCATCAATGAAGGCGACGGTGCATTCTACGGCCCTAAGATTGACTTCCATCTGGAGGACTCCATCGGCAGAACATGGCAGTGCGGTACCATCCAGCTGGATATGCAGATGCCCGAACGCTTTGAACTGGAATACACAGCAGCAGACGGCACAAAGAAACGCCCTGTTATGATTCATCGTGTATGCTTCGGCTCTATCGAGCGTTTCATCGGTATTCTGATTGAGCATTTTGCAGGTCAGTTCCCCGTATGGCTGTCTCCTGTTCAGGTTAAGGTGCTGCCGATTTCCGAAAAATTTGCAGACTACGCAAAGAGCGTAGAGGATGCACTGGATGCAGCAGGTATTCGTGTGGAAACAGACAACCGTGCAGAAAAGATTGGCTACAAAATCAGAGAGGCAAGAAACGAAAGAGTACCCTACATCATCGTTGTGGGGGAAAAGGATCAGGAAGCAAACATGGTTTCCTTGCGTTCCAGAAAGAACGGCGAGGAAGGTCAGGTTGCTCTGGCAGATTTCATTGCAAGAATCAAGGAAGAAATCGATACAAAGGTTCTGGATTGATTTTTATAAGAAAAGAAACAAGGGTGGGGAAAAATCCTCACCCTGTTTTTAAAAATCCCGTAAAATCGGCAAAAAAGGTTTGACAATAGGGAATATACATGATATACTGCTTTAGTAAAACAAAGAAGAAGTTCCGCTTCTCACCTTATGGCATGGGCAAATAGGGTTAATACAGTATCCAAACAGAGGGTTGCTCTGTTTTTCTGTGTGCGGCGGATTCTTCCGGCGCTTTTCTTTTTTGGAAAGGGCGCTTGTGGACACAGTTTATTTGGGAGGTGCTTGACAATTACTGAATTGATGATTAACGAACAAATTAGGGACAAGGAAATCAGACTGATTGACGAAAACGGCGAACAGCTTGGTATCGTTTCTTCCAGAGAAGCCCAGAAAATCGCTGACGAAAGAAAGCTCGATCTGGTAAAGATCGCACCAACAGCGAAACCCCCCGTATGCCGCATTATGGACTACGGTAAATACAAATTCGATCAGGCAAAGAAAGAAAAAGAAGCCAGAAAGAAGCAGAAAACTGTTGATGTAAAGGAACTGCGTTTGTCCCCCAGCATCGATACACATGATGTTCAGGTAAAAGTCAAAAAAGCAAACGAATTTTTGAAGGACGGCGACAAGGTGAAAATCAGCATCCGTTTCAGAGGACGTGAAATCGGTCATTCCAAGGTTGGCATGCAGATCATGGAGGATTTTGCAAAGGCAACAGAGGAATTCGGCACGGTGGATAAGCAGCCGAAGATGGAGGGCAAGAGCCTGGTTATGTTCCTTGCACCAAAGAACTGATCCGCAAAGGCGGAAGGAAACTATCACAAAACATTTTTAGGAGGAAAATACAATGCCTAAGTTGAAAACAAAAAAAGCTGCTGCTAAAAGATTCAAAATTACCGGCACAGGTAAGCTGAAAAGAAACAAATCCAACACACAGCACATTCTTGGTAAAAAGTCCAGAAAGAGAAAAAGAAATCTGAGACATGCTACAACCGTAGACAGAACAGTAGAAAACAAGGTTAAAAAGACACTGCTGCCTTACGCATAATCAAGCATTCTTGGGACAGTTATTTTTCGAGTATAATTTATTAGGAGGACTTTACAATGGCAAGAGTAAAAGGCGCGCTGAACGCTAGAAAAAAACATAAAAAAGTACTGAAGCTGGCTAGAGGCTACCGTGGTGCCAGATCCAAACAGTACAGAGTAGCAAAACAGTCTGTAATGAAGGCAATGGCATTTGCTTTCGCAGGCAGAAAACAGACAAAGAGAGAATACAGAAGCCTGTGGATCGTAAGAATCAACGCAGCTGCAAGAATGAACGAAATTTCCTACAGCAAGCTGATTCATGGTCTGAAGGTTGCCGGTGTAAACATCAACAGAAAGATGCTGGCAGAACTGGCTGTATCCGATCCCGCTGCATTCACAAAGCTGACAGAAACAGCAAAGGCAGCTCTGTAATCGAAAAACAGAATTTGAAAAAAGGCTTTCGTCTATGATAGATGGAAGCCCTTTTTTATACGCAGGAAATGGGAGGCGTTTTATGGATGAAATATTGATAAAGGCGGGCGGCTTTCTGTTTATGATTGCGCTGGGGTTTGTACTGAAGCGTATCGGGCTTTTTTCTCTGGACGACAGTGGCTTTTTAAGCAAGCTTGTGCTGAAAGTTACACTGCCGATGGCGATTATCAAGAACTTTCAGGGGCTGGAGCTGAACAGAAGCTATCTGATGGCGATTGGCATTGGCTTTGCGGTGAACTTTATTGCGATTGCCGTTGTGCTTCTGCTGACGCGGAAAAAATCCCCCGCCCATCGGGCGTTTTATATCATCAATACGGCAGGGTTTAATATCGGGCTTTGCACACTGCCTTATATGTCCAGCTTTTTTGCGGCGGATGCGGTGGCATTGGTCTGCATGTTTGATGTTGGCAACGCGATTATGTGCTTTGGGATTACCTTCTCGATTGCGATGGTGATTTCCAAGGGGAGCGTGAACGGCAAGGAGATTTTGCGGACGCTTTTTTCCTCTATGCCGTTTGTGACCTATTTGGTGATGATTTTGCTTTGTGCGGCGCAAATCCATCTGCCACAGCCCGTCTACACGGTTGCAGGGATGATTGGACAGGCAAACTCCTTTTTGGCAATGCTTTTAATCGGGATTTTGTTTGAGCCGAAAATCAACCGCAGTGAGAGGAAGGACATGGCAGGTGTTTTCCTGCTGCGTATGGCTCTGGGAATTGCATTTTCCCTGTTGATTTATCATTTCCTGCCTGTGCCGCTGCGGTATCGGCAGGTGCTGGCGATTATTGTTTTTTCGCCCATTTTGAGCGTTGCGCCGATTTATACGGAACGCTGCGGCTATAACCGTGCGGTTGCGGCGGTGCTGAATTCGCTGATGCTGCCGTTCAGCATGGTGGTAATGACGATTCTGCTGATGCTTTTGAAGGTGTATTAAAAGGAATTTATTTATCAGTTATACTGATTGTTGTTATGGGAACAATCAATTTTACAAATAAATAATGCTGTGCTATGATAAGACTATCAGAAAGAGATGGGTTCCGGAACCTCCGATTCAAAGAAAGATTGAAAACAAAGGGAGGTATCATCTATGAAAAAGGCAGAAAAACAGGAATATGTAAGAGAAGTTGTAGCAGTGGGCGTTTTTGTGGTTGCGCTGTGCGCAGTTTGTGCATTTATGAACGGAACAGGCTATGTGCCTTTCAGCGTTGTATGTTAAAGAAGGAAAATCCGGTCATTTGAGGATATCAGGTGACCGGATTTTTTATGTCTTTTTATGGGTTGGACGCTGCGGAAGGGGAGAAAAATTCCTCTGCGGTTTCTGTAAAATATTTCATGGCAGGGGTAACCCATTTCTGCCTGTGATAAAAAATAAGCAGATCCATTTTGATATCAAAGCCTGCTACGGTAAAGAGAGCAAGATTTTTTTCTTGCAGGATAGGTAGGGTTGCATATTTGGGCAGGAAGGAGATGCCCATCTTTTTTTGCAGGAAATGCAGAATGATGGCAAAGCTGGAAATCTCCTGCGTATGGTGAAAGGATGCACCGTGCTGGATTGCCAGTTCATCGAAAATTTGGCGATAGTTGTTGTTTTTCTCGGTCAGAAGGATGGTTTCTTCCGTCAGCCGCTCAGGTGGTACGTTCTTTTGATTCGCCAGAGGATGCTCCGCAGAGGCGATAAAAGGAACGGCAACCGGGCGAGAAAATACGGTTTTCAGGGTAGGGTGATAGGCAGGACGGTCGGCAAGGAAAATGATATCCAGATTACCCTTTTCCAGTTGATCATATAATTCCAGCGTCACGCCGATGATAATATCCAGATGCACCTGCGGACATTTTTTCAAATATTCTTCCAGAAGCAGGGGCAGAAAGGAGCTGGCGATAGATTCAATCGTGCCGATGCGCAGGGTGCCTGTAGGGGTGGTATTTTCGGAAACGGTTTCGATGGCTTCCGCTTCCAGCTGTACCATATCATTCGCATAGGAAAGAAAGGCGCGCCCCTTTTCGGAAAGCAGCACACGCTTGCCGATGCGGTCGAACAGATTGACACCCAATTCCTGCTCCAGCTGCTGAATTTGCAGGGTGATGGTGGATTGTGCATAGCCCAGAACCTCCGCCGCCTTGGAAAAGTTTTCAAATTCCGCTACCTTGATAAATGATTTGATATTTCTCAGTTCCATTGTAATCTTCTCCTTTTTTCTATCTTACAAGGAAAACGGGAAAAAGACAAGGTCAGAATATTTTATAGGACAAAAGGTTTTCGTTGAAAGTTTATCGGTGTTTATAGTATAATGGAAGGACAGAAAGGGGACAGGTACATGATTGGTGAAAAAATTAAATTTATTCGGACGGAAAAGGGGATTACCGGAAAAGAGCTGGCAGAAAAGGCAGAGGTGACACCGGGATATATCTCACAGATTGAGCGTAATCTGATTAGTCCGTCGCTTTCTGTACTGATGCGGATTGCAGAGGTGCTGGAAATCCCCTTGGTTTCTTTATTTACAGAGGAAGAGGAGGAGCAGGTGACTGTCATCCGGAAGGATAAACGCACAAAAATACAATTTGCTGATATCAACATGGAGTATCAGTTTGCGACACCCTACAGCAGGAATAAGAATATCTGCACGCAGATGGAGATGATCTGTTTGCGTCTTGGCCCGAAAAGCTGGGGCAGTACGATTGTGCAATATCACGAAGAAGCGGGAGAATGTACCCTGGTGCTGAAGGGAACATTGGAATATCATATCGGGGATACCGTTTATACCCTGAATGAGGGGGACAGTATTTATGTGCCGCCAAAGACGTATCATCAGCTGTATAATCCTACGGATGAAGACGTAGAAGCGGTGGCAACAATTTCGCCCGCCTATTATTAAAAAAATAATTTTGAAGCAGGAGACACATTTCAAATGAGATGTGTCTTTTTTAGTATTTATAAAAATTTAATTATTCTAAATAAATTTAAGCATTTTTATTGACAGCGGGCGTTAAACTATATATAATATAGCTAAATAATTTAATGAGGGCGGTTACGAAAGAAAAAAGGCGACAGAAAAGGCACAAGAACCCCCTGACAGATAAGATAGGAGGAAGGTATATGAGTATTTTATCATCGAAAAGGTTTCAGAAGTATTTTGTTCCCGGCATTGTATTTCAGTCTTGCGTAATTGCCGGCGGCTACGGAACAGGGCGTGAACTGGTAGAGTACTTTATGGGGTACGGCCCGAGGGGCGGCTTGCTTGGCATGTGCATCGTATCTCTGCTGGTGTGGTCCCTTATCTGTGCGATATCCTTCATGTTTGCACAAATTTTCAAAAAATATGATTATAAGAGCTTTATGAAGGAGCTGATGGGCCCCGGCTGGGTTGTTTTTGAAATTGCTTACATCTGCTTTATTGTTATTGTATTGGCGGTTGTATCTGCTTCAGCCGGTTCGATTCTGCATGAATTATTTGGGCTGAACAAATGGATCGGGATTATCGGGATGTCTGTAGCTGTATTTGCATTGGTTATGAATGGTTCTTCCTTGATTGAAAAGGTTTTATCCTTATGGTCCTTTGTATTATACGGTGTATACATTCTGTTCCTGATTCTGGTATTCGCAAATTTCAGCGGACAGATTGGTCACAATATTGCATCCGTTCCTGTCACGGGGAACTGGGCAATCGGTGGTTTCCAGTATTCTTTCTACAATCTTGCGATTATCATTGCGGTTTTGTATACCATTAAACATAGTGATACACCAAAGGATGCAGCGATTGCCGGTGTTCTTTCCGGCTTTATTGGTATTTTGCCCGGGATCATTCTCTTTATCGCAATGTGTGGATTCTATCCCACGATTATCGAGCAGGAGCTGCCGGTTGACTATATTCTGACACAGATGAATATGCCTTGGCTGCGTTATATTTTCCAGATTGTACTGTTTGGTACGCTGATTGAAACAGGCTCCGGTCTGATTTATTCCATCACTGACCGTATCGCGGAGGCGTTTAAAAACAAAGGGCAGGAGGTGCCGAAATGGTCTACACCTGTGGTAGCAGTTATTTTGCTGGTAGGCACAACGGCAATTTCTTCCTTCGGTCTGACGGGGCTGATTGCGAAGGGATACGGTACATTGGCTTGGGTAATGTTCATTGTATATGTAATTCCCATTCTGACATTGGGTATTTACAAAATTTTAAAAGCTAAAAAAAATTAACGTGAAATGCTGAAAAGCGGTTGACAAATTTTTTTGGAGTTATATAATTAGTTCATGTTGTTTCTGTAAAAAAACATAAACAAAAAACAAAAGAGAAAATTGGTGAATTAGCCTAAAGTAAGGAGTGGTATTTATGGCATTGAATACAGAGAAATGTAATGCGTGGGTGGAAAGAGATAAAAAGGTTTTTGCGCCTACCCAGCATTTGTCCTATTATCCTATGGTAATCAAAAAGGTTGACCAGGATGTTATTTACGATGAAGATGATAACCAGTATATCGATTTCCTTTCCAGTGCATCTTCCCTGAATCTGGGCAGCTGCAATCCCATCATTACGGCGGCGGTAAAGGAACAGCTGGAAAATTATTCTCAATATACGATTGCTTATACCTACGGCAGAAAGAGCATTGAATATGCGGAGCGTCTGACTTCTGTTTACCCCGGCGGTGTGCCTGCAAAAATCGTTTTCGGCAACTGCGGTTCCGATGCGAATGATGCGGCAGTGAAATTTGCAAGAGCCTACACCGGCAGAAGCAAAATCATCACATTTATCAATGCATACCATGGCAGCACATACGGTTCGATTTCCATGTCCATGGTAACAACGCGTATGCGTGCAAAGATGGGCCCTATGCTGCCTGATATTTACTGCTTCCCGTTTTATGACGTATCCTATGATGATGAAACCTGCGAGAAGGAATGTATCGCAGATATCGAAAGAGCATTTGCGACCTATCTGCCCGCGGAGGAGGTTGCGGCAGTCATCATTGAGCCTGTGCAGGGCGATGCAGGGCTGTTGGCAGGGCATCCTATCTTTATGAAAAAGCTGTATGACCTGTGCAAAAAGAACGGTATCCTGTTTATTTCCGAGGAGGTTCAGCAGGGCTTCTATCGTACCGGCAAATTCTTTGGCATTGAGCATTATGATATCATCCCCGATGGTATCATCATGGGCAAATCCATCGGCGCAGGCTTTCCTCTGGGCGGCTTTATGGCAAAAGCAGAAATCATGGATTGTCTGCCTGCGCCTGCACACCTGTTCACACTGGGCGGCAATGCGACTGCCTGTGCAGCCGGCGTAGCGGCATTTGATTATTTGCAGTCTGACGAATTCCAGAAAATTCTGGCAGATAATACAAAGCTGCTGGAGGAATGTGTTGCTGACCTGCGTGCGACATTCCCCGATGTTATCACGGGCAGAAGGGGTATTGATATGTCCTGCGCACTGGTTGTGACAAAGAAGGATGAAAACGGCAATGACGTACCCGACGGTGACGGGACATTCAAGATTCTGTACAGAGCGTATGAAAGAGGCTTGCTGATTATCTCTCTGTCCGAAAATATTCTGCGTGTGCAGCCCCCTCTGAACATCAGACCCGAAAATCTGAAAAAGGGCTTTGCAATTCTGAAGGATTCCATTCGGGATTATGTAAATGGAGATATTCCCGATTCTGTAATGGCATTCCGTGCAGGCTGGTAATCTGAAATAAAATAAAAAAATATAAAAAATAAAGTCGAAAAAAGCATCCGTATGAAAGGGAATTCCTTCGTTTCGGATGCTTCTTTTTTTTGATATTATTCGGTTTCGATCCAGTAATCTGTGCCGTTTAGACCGATATCGGCGGCGTGGAACACGGGATTTTTGCCTTCGCTTTTCTGCTTTCGATAATCCGCCAGAGCCTTGCAGGCGGTTTTTCCCATGATGAGACAGGAGGGGACGTTAATCAGTGCCATGATCCCCATGAGAACATCGGCTAAGTCCCAAGCAAGCCCTGCGGAGAACTGCGCGCCCATGAAGATGATGACTGCTGCCAAGAGGCGATAAAACAGCATGAAGGGCTTATTTTTGGTTGCCTTGGGGTAAAGATAGCTGATATTCATTTCGGCATAGAAATAATTGCCGACCAGAGTGGTGAAGGCAAAAAGCGTGAGGGCAACGGTGATGAAAACGCTGCCGGCGGGGCCGAAATTTGCGACCAGAGAATCCTGAATATAGGCGGCATTCATGGTATTTCCTGCGGCATCCACATAGGCGGAGGCATCCAGATTCGTACAGAGAATCATGAAGGCGGTGGAGGAGCAGATGAGGATGGTGTCGATAAAGACGGAGAGCATCTGCACCAGACCCTGCTTGGCGGGGTGGGAAACATCGGCAGAAGCGGCGGCATTCGGGGCAGAGCCGATGCCGGCTTCATTGGAATACAGACCGCGTTTGATGCCGTTCATCATGGCTGCGCCCAACAGACCGCCGAAAACGGATTTTGCGCTGAAGGCTTCACGGAAGATGCGGACAAAGACGAGGGGCAGAGTCCGGATATGCAGGAGAACGATAATGACTGCTGCAAGAATATAAATACCTGCCATGATGGGGACGAGCACCTCTGTTACCTGAGAGATGCGCTTGCCGCCGCCCAGAATGACGATACCTGCCAGAACGGCAACGATGGCACCGATATAGAGGGACGACCGCTCGCCCGGTACATAGACCTTGATGAAATCGGTCATATTGAAGGAGGCAAGGGCATTAAAGCCGCCCATATAGGTGAGGATGAGGGCAACGGCAAAGGCACCGCCCAGAAGCGGAGAGCCAAGCCCCTGTTTGATATAATAGGCCGGGCCGCCATAGGAGCCATGCTCTCCCTTTTTCTTATAAATCTGTGCGAGGGTGGATTCGATAAAGGCGGAGGCACTGCCGATGATGGCGATGAGCCACATCCAGAACACTGCACCTGCGCCGCCTGCGATGATGGCACCCGTTACGCCGACCACGTTGCCGGTTCCGACACGGGAGGCGGTGGAGACCATAAGCGCCTGAAAAGAGGAAATGGATTCCCTGTCCTCTCTTTTTTCCGCGATGACGCGAATCGATTCCCCAAACAGGCGGAACTGGATAAAGCCTGTCTTTATGGTGAAATAAAGACCTGCTGCGATGAGCAGGGCAATCAAAATATAGCTATACAAAAAGCCGCTGATAAAGCTGATAATATTTGCAAATGCTTCCATAGAATACTCCTTTCAAAAAAATACTCCTACTATATTAAAGGAAAGAACTCGTTTCGTCAAATAAGTACGGAAAAAAGAACAGAGCAGGAGAGGGAGGTGGGGTTAATATCTCTGAAAGCGGGTGATTTTATTCATTTGCATACGAAATGTTTTTGTGATACGGAAAAATGTTTGCAGAAAAAAGACAAAAACTATTGACAAGCAAAATTTTCCTGTTAAAATCTTTATTATCACGAAAAAATAGTGACGAAGGGTTTAAAGGTAAATTGTGTACGGAGGATACAAAATATGGAGCAAGCAGTTAGAAAAATCGCCTTACTGGGCATGGGCACTGTTGGCGGTGGCGTATATGAAATCATTGAAAAGCAGAAAGAGGAAATGCCCTTTAAAATTGGGGCGGCACTGGAGGTTGTGAAGGTTCTGGTGCGGAATAAGGCAAAATATGCGGACAGGATACCTGCTGAAAAGCTGACGGATGTCTGGGAGGACGTTATCGGCGATGACAGCATTGACATTGTGGTTGAGGTGATGGGCGGCATTGAGCCTGCGCGTACATACATTAAGGCGGCATTGGAAAAGGGCAAGCATGTTGTGACAGCCAACAAGGATCTGATGGCAATGCACGGACATGAGCTGTTGGAGCTGGCAGGAGAGCACCACTGCGATTTGCTGTTTGAAGCGGCAGTGGCAGGCGGAATTCCCATTATTCGCCCGCTGAAGCAGTGCCTGGCAGGCAATAATATTACAGAAATCATGGGCATTATCAACGGGACAACAAACTTCATTCTGACAAAGATGAAGGAGGATGGCATGGACTTCGGCGAGGCTTTGCAGCTGGCAACGGATTTAGGCTATGCCGAGGCAGACCCTACGGCGGATATTGAGGGCTACGATGCCGGCAGAAAGCTTGCTATTATGGCCTCTATCGCGTTCCATACACCGGTTACCTTTGATGATGTTTTTACGGAAGGGATTACGAAAATTACAGCGAAGGATATGCGCTATGCAAAGGAAATGGGCTGCAGCATCAAGCTTTTGGGTATTGCGAAGAATACGGAAACGGGCATTGAGGTGAAGGTACATCCGACCATGATTCCTGAGAATCACCCTTTGGCAGCAGTCAACGATTCCTTTAATGCCGTATTTGTACATGGGGACGCGGTGGATGATGCGATGTTTTACGGACGCGGTGCAGGGGCCTTGCCGACCGGCAGTGCCGTTGTGGGCGATATTATGGATGTGGCGCGCAACATGCTTTTCCACTGCAACGGACGCATTGGGTGCAGCTGCTACAAGAACCTGCCAATCAAGCAGATTGGCGATACAACCAGCAGATATTACATCCGCATGAGACTGGAGGACAGAGCAGGTACATTGGCGGCAATGGCAGGTGTTTTTGCGGAAAATGATGCGAGCATTGCGATTCTTTTGCAGAAGGAAACGATTGAAAATGATGCGGAAATCGTTGTGGTAACACATGATGTGGCGGAAAAGAAATTTATGGATGCCATCAAAAAATTCTCCTCTATGGAAATGGTAAAGGAAATTTCTTCCATTATTCGCGTGTATGCACTTGGAAACATATAATTTTTAGAAAAGACAGACAAATAGTCTGTCTTTTTCTGTCTGAATTTGTTAAGAATGATGAATGGCATTTCTTTTCTTGGGATGTTATGATATAACCTGTGAAGAAAAGAGGGGGAAAAAGAAACATGAAGTATTTTACAAAAGAATGGTACGAAGCGTGTCAGGCTGCCGATTGGTGTTTGAATATGGCAGTTTCCAAGAATGCGGAGGAATTTTCCGAGGAATACTATAAGGATTTGTATACACGCCGCCGCCGTGCCTTTGTGAAACAGATGAAGGAAGAAGAAGGAGAAGCCTTTGACAAAATTGCGGCTGAGGTTGCGTTTATGAAGCATCATGAGGAAACCGTAAAGCGCATGGAGAGGATTCTGCCCATTGAAATTAAGGCTGCGGTTGCGGATATGCGCGTGCTGGCGCTGGACATTGCGACAAAAGAGGTGCGCCATCAGCTGAAAGCATGGTGCGAGGAGCAGAAAAAGCTTGCAGACGCAAAGGAGGCGGAATATGCCGCAGACAGCACCAAGGAGAGCAGTGAGACCTTCGCAGGCTGCGAGCTGACAGGGGTGGAAATGAAGGAAACGACATTGACGCTGACGCTGAAGGGCAATGTGAAAAAGGCTGTTTTTAAAAATTATAAAATTCTGAAGCAGGAAGGCTATCTTCTGGGGGCAAAATGGCTGAAAGAGGAGGCTTATGCTGTGGAGGGCGGCAAGGAATACCATGTCTTGCTCAGAAAAAGCAACGGTACACTTGGGTATCTGACGATTTTTGCGGAGCAGCTTACAATTTTAAAATAAAGACAGAAAAAGGCGGACAGACTGTCCGCCTTATTTTTATTCGTTCATAACGAATGCAATCATTTCCATATCTTCATCGGTATTGTTTTCCATGGCATGCCATTGACCAACCTTGATGGAGCAGACATCTCCGGGATGTACCTCTGTTTTTGTGCCATCGTTATCCACAAAGGTACCAACACCCTTGAGGATGTAATAGGGCTCTGTATTGCCAACGTGCTGATGCCAGCCAATGGAGCTATGAGGCTTTACGATGACGCGGGCAAACATGGTGCCATGCCCCATCAAATCCTCGCCTTCCAGAATGTGATGGATTTCTACACTGCCCTTGCCATCTCTCAGACCTTCTACGGTAACAACTCTCTCTTTTTTAATCATGGTGATTCTCCTCTCTTTTCATAAAGCTTTCGGCGGCGGCAACGCCCGATAAATCAAAGGTTGGGGTATATTCCCCGGTTGCCGAAGAGCGTTTTTGCATAAAACCGTTTTTTAAGCCGATTTCAAAAAAATAATCAATTACCTTTTCATATTCAAAGGTAGTCAGTTTGCGGGAAAGTGCCTTGATTTCCTTTGCACGATACAGGGGCGTATACTGGCTCATGAGAGAAACAAGAGTTTCTTCGCCGAGGGATGCCCTCACCCAGTCGAGAATCCGCATGCTGTCGCGATATTGCCCGGGTAATATCAGATGGCGCAGAAGCAGCCCCTTTTGCAGGAGACCCTCTGCATCAAAAGCATCCTGCGGCACCTGCCTGCGCATTTCCAGAATGGCAGCTGCGGCGGTTTCCCTGTAGTGTGGCGCATGGGAATAGGCAATGCCGAGGGAATCGTTCCAATATTTAAAATCGGGCAGATAGATATCCACCAAGCCATCCAGCATGCGTAAGCCTGTCAGGGATTCGTAGCCGTTGGAATTATATACAACGGGAATCCGTAGCCCCTTCGCCCTTGCCGATTCCAAAGCCTTTGCCACCTGCGGAATAAACTGCACCGCGGAAACCAGATTGATATTATGAAAGCCTCTTTCCTGCTGTTCCAGAAAAATTTCCGCCAGACGGAGGATGCTGACTTCTTGCCCGAAGCCTTCCTGACTGATGGTATGATTCTGGCAGAAGACACAGCCTAGATTGCAATGGCTGAAAAAGATTGTGCCGGAGCCTTTTGTGCCGCTGATGGGCGGTTCTTCCCACAGATGCCCGCTGACAAGAGCAACCTTCGGCAGGAGGGGAGCATGACACCACCCTGTTTTGCCTGCGGTGCGGTTAATGCCGCAGCCTCTGGGGCAGATTTCGCAATGGGATAACGCGGTTTTCATTTTTTCCATAGCAAGTACACCTCTGTCTTTCTTATTGTGATTGTATCATAGGGGAACGGAAAAAGACAACTGTTTTTCGACAGAAGAACGAACGAGATATTTTTTGAGAACGGCATTGCCAGAGATTCCCCTTTGCTTTTTCGACAAAAAGATGCTATTCTATGGTCTGTAACAGGTGATAGGAGATAAGCAGAAGCGAAGGAGCATGGGGAGGAAACGAGCATGAGAGAATATCAGACAGGCATGAGAGAAGAACGGGTTCTTTCTAAGGTTGTTTGCAATGGCTGCGGCAGGGAAATTCCCTTGAGGGGGGCGGACTATTTCCATGCGGAAAAAACATGGGGATATTTTTCTGAGCAGGATGGCAGGCAGGATGCCTTTGACCTTTGCGAGGAATGTTATCGGAAAATGACGGAAGGGTTTCGGATTAAAATAGAAGAAAAATAACGACAGCAGATTTTGGCGTTCATCGGAGGGATGGACGCTTTTTTGTTTGGAGAAAGGATTTATCTGTTATGGAAGAATCTTTCAGAATGGATGGAGGCAGCCTGTGACGAGGAATGTCAAATTTGCAGAGATGGGACAGTTGAGTAGTTGGTGCGCCAGAATATCACGGTGCGTGAAGTAACATGGAAAATAAAGTTCGATTTGTGATACCGCTAAAACTGTTTGACTATAGTTATAGACAATGCTATAATCTGACTATAACTATAGTCAAAATGATGCGGAAAATAGAAAAGAGATGTTTATATGCAGTTTTATGATTCGGAGATAAAGGTTTTGAATGTCCTCTGGAGATACGGAGAGCTTGCGGCAGGAGAGGTTGCGAAAATTCTGGAGGAGGAGGAAGGCTGGAAAAGGACAACAACCTATACTATGCTGCAGAAGTGTATTGATAAGGGATATGTAAGGAGAAGCGAGAAGGGCTTTCGCTGCAGGGCAACGATGACGAGAGAAGAAGCGCAAATGAGCAGTGTATCGGAACAGATTGAAAAATCCTATTCTTCAAAGACAGCTTTTTTCAAAGCATATTTAAGCAAGGAAAATTTATCCGAGCAGGAGATTCAGGAATTACTTCAGATTGTGGATGATCTGAAGAAATAAAGGAGGTGTAGCATGAATTTTCTTTACATGAGCTTTTCTGCAGGCTGTGTTGTATTGTTTACGGTTCTTTTGCGGACGCTTTTCAAGAAAAAATTGCCCATAGAGCTTTTCTGTGGCTTATGGTGGCTGGCAATGCTGCGGGCATTGGTTCCGTTTTCGATTCCGTCTGTTTACAGCGTTTATAATGCGAAAATAGGTATCGAAGGATGGTTTGATAAAAGTCTTGATTTTACACTTTCGGAGAGAATCTTTGCAGAACGGGCGGAAGCTGTTGTTTCTGCTATATGTATGATACTCATTTTTTCTGTAGCGGTTTTTTCTGCTAGATATTTTATAAGGGTACATAGGTGCTGTAGTAATATTGCGGAAAATGCCGCCCTTGTGCAGAGCGCGAAGATAAGGTCTGCGCTGAAAGGCTTGAAATTGCCGATGAACGGAATCAGAATAAAGACCTCGGATTTTGTGGACAGCCCTGTATCCTATGGATTTTTTCAGCCGGTTATTATTCTGCCGAAAAATTTAGCGACGGAGGACAAGGAAGCGCTACAGTGTATTCTGCTGCATGAGGGGATACATATCAGGTATCTGCATTATATATGGAAAATCGCAGCGGTGATTGTTGTTTGTATCCATTGGTTTAACCCATGTATGTGGCTGCTTTATTGGTATCTGGAGAGAGATACGGAGATTTTCTGTGACAAGAAGGCTATCGAGCTTCTGCATGAGGATAAAAAGGAGTTGTATGCAAAAACGCTTATCAATATGGCGATTAAACAGAGGGAGCGCGTTGCTTTCGGCAATCATTTTGTGCAGAAGGGCATGCTGAAGGAAAGAATCCTGATGATTATGCATTGGAAAAGAAATTCCTTGGGACTGCTCCTGATTTCCCTGTTTCTTTTTGCGGGGACAGCAACAGCTTTTGCGACAACAGATATTTCTGTTGCAATGAATGAGGAAAACAATAACCGGATACAGGTTATGGATGTGTCGGAAGAAAAGGTCTGTTTCGTAGGTGATGAAGAAATAGATATGGCGTTATCCTATGAGGAGCTGAAACCGTATCTGTATTCGGGGGATGCGGAAGGAACAGAAAAATCGGTAGCTATCAGGGAATATAAATATACGTCGCAAACGTCTGCACCTGCCGTAATTCATGTATCTATGGAGAAAGACGGAGAAATTTACACAGGGATACTCACATTTTCTCATGGGGAAAAAACGGCAGGCAGAACCTATGTGGGGTATTATTGCGGTTCCTTACGGCAATAGGGTATTTGTAAAAAAGTACGGGTGGAATTTTTGTCAGATTACCGAAAAACGATGTCAAACAAGCGTCGAAATCGAGAAAGAATTGTGAAGGATTGCAGATTGACACGGAAAAACGCAGATTATATAATGTAAAAAAATACAGTAGAAAAAAATATAGTCGAAAAAGACGAAAAAGGGTGAAGCGAAGTGAAGGTACAAAAGAATTATTTATCTCCAAAGGAATATGAAATTATGACGATTTTCTGGAGCATGGACAAACCGCTGACGGCATCGGAAATCCTACAGCACAGAAAAGAGGGCACATGGGCGGCGAATTCCATTCATCCTCTGCTGAATAAGCTGTTGGAGAACGGGTATATTGTGGTCTGCGGTTCGCAGAGGGTGGCGAAGGTGAACAGCCGTTTATATGAGGCGAAGGTGAGCCTTTCCGATTACATCACGAATCAGGTTTCGGAGGTTTTTGAAAATGAGACGAATAAGTTCAATGTTTCCTCCTTTTTATCCGGACTGATGGGCGGCGATCAGGAAAAGGATGAGGAAATTATTTCCGAATTGGAAAACTGGTTGGACGATTACAGCAAAAAGAGTGTATAAATAGGGGAGACGTATGATTTTCGTTACGAGATATTCATTTATTACGGCAATCCTGCTGAGCAATCTGTTTTTTCTGCTTTTTGTATGCTTATCCGGCAGTGATAGGATACTGCGGCGGATTCCGTTAAGGGTATTTGCGGTGCTGGGGGCGGCGTTGCTGGTGAAGATTCTATTCCCGATAGAGGTGGAAAGCACAATAGAAATCAGTTCCTTTCATATTTATCCTGCGATTATCGCGTTTCTGGGAAAAAAGCTGTTTACGATTGGCGGCTTTGTGGTGCAGGTGCGGTGGCTGCTGCTTGCGGTCTGGATGACGGGGACGGTCTGCATTGCGTGGAGCAGGATTCATTTTTACCGACAGCTGGTTCGGAGGTTCGGGCATCTGCCGAGCATCTGCGACGAGAGATTTCTGGAGATTCTGGAAGAGGTCAAGCAGGAGAACGGGTATCGGTTTGAAACAACGGTGATTGTGGATAAAAATATCCGAACGATACTGGAATACGGCTATTTCCGACAGATTATCTTCCTGCCGAAGGCGGCATATTCTGAGGACGAACTGCGGTACATATTCCTGCACGAACTGGAGCATTTCGCAAATAAGACAAACTGGATGAAGCTGATTGTTATGGTATTGGAGTGCATTTTCTGGTGGAATCCATTGGTGTATCTGTTCAGAGATGCCTGCGCGCAGTTGCTTGAGGTATACTGCGACTCCTGCGTGAGCAGAAAGCTGAACAAACAGGAGAAGGTTGCCTATCTGGGGTGTCTGCTGCAGGAAATGAAACGGGAGCGCGCTGTCTGCCGTAGCTACCCGTTCGGCAGTCAGTTTTTCCGACGGGCGAATCTGAAACAGCGGTTTGCGGTGATGATGCAGTTTGAAAGGGACAGAAAAATTGAAAAATGTATTTATTTTATGATTTTTGCACTGCTTTTCCTTTCTTATAGTATCGTGCTGCAGCCGGAATATAGACCGCCGGGGCTGAATCTTGATTATATCTATACAACAGATTATATCATAAAGCATGGAGAAGATGGCGTATACACGCTTTATATAGAGGATGAACCGGAAATGATATTTATGTCTGTAGAGGAAATCGAACATCTGGGATTGCATTACGATGCGCAGAATGACGAGAAATGAGAAACGATGACGGAGGTGGAATCACATGAACAGGAATCGAATCATCAAGGTTATTTTAGGTGTGCTGACGGTGCTTCTGGTTGTATGGTTTTGCGTATTATTTTATCAGGACGGCTATGCGCGTGACTACGGCATTTATCGGAGCCGGACATTGCTGCTTATGGCGGTGGTTTTGCTGCTTTGCTGTGTGGTTTTGTTTTTCTATGGCAGCTTTTTCTGCAAAAAGGGAATCGGAAAGGTGCAAATCTGCAATTTCGTTTTTCTGATTCTGACGGTTGCGAGTCTGGGGCTGTGGGGGAACAGTGCTGCGGTAAAGGATGAGGATGCCGAAGCGAAGGCGGTTCTGGAAGACTATATCAAAGAGGAAATGGACGGCAAGGTGCTATTTCTGAATCTGACAGAGGTGCCGCGGTCGTTTTATCAGAATCCTTCTGCGGATGCGCCTTACTATGATGCGCAGGATTATGACTGGCGTTACTATAATGTGAGCTTCTACTATGAGGATCAGCAGGACAAAGAGGCTTCGGGGGATTATCATTGGAATGCTTATATGGTGAAGGAGGATGCAGAAGCGGCATGGAAGGTGGTGTCACTGGGGGAATCGTAAGCGTGGACAGGTGAGAAAAGCTATATAGAAATGGAGGGAATGCAGATGAAAAAACAGATTGGTTTGTTTCTTGGAGTTTTACTGCTGATTGGTGCAACGGGGTGCGGAAAGGAACCGCAGAAGCAGGACATGACCGGAGCATACAATGTATATGAGGGCTATCTAACGGTTAAGGATAATCAGCTGATTGTTGATGAGATTAAGTTTATTGATTTAGCAGATAAGTATTGGATAGATTCTTTAAACTTAACAGAGGAAGATATGACGAATGGATACTATATCTATAATCCTTCGGATGAGAAACTCACATTCACATTAAATGACGAAACAAGATACGATTTTTATGATACAGGTGCTTTATTTATTTCGGAAGATAATGAAACCCGTATGTATACAACACAAGAGGTATCTGAGTTTCTGAAGAAATTTGATGCGGGAAATGGAGAGCTTGGGAAAACACCTTTTGAAATACAGGCGCTTGAAGATGGCAGGGTGATTTCTATCAGAGAGATTTTTATCAATTAAAACGATGATCGAAATTGCATGAGGTAAATTTTGATAAAGAAAAAGGGGACAGGGATATGAAGAAAAGAAAAATGATTCTGAGCGTGATGCTTCTATTATCTATCACAACGGGCTGTGCGGCGGGAGAGGCGAAGGCACTTTCTGACAGCAAAGGTCGCATGAGTCTCTCTCAGCAGATTGCGAAATGCAACAGCAAGGAAAGCGCAATTTTCGTTGCGGAGAACGGCATAGAGAAGATATTCGGGGCGAACAAATACGCTCTGGCAGGGGACGCATCCTATAATCAGGACAGCAGTATTCAGCCGGATGGTTGGTTTGTGCAGCTTTATGACGAGGATTGGGATTATGCCGTCTGGATTACGGAGGACAAGAACCGCATCCACTTTGTCAGAGGCGGCGAAGCGCATCCGTTGGAGTTTATTTCTGCGCAGGAGATGAAGGAAATCATCGAGAGTGAGGAAATACTGGATTTTGCCAAGGCACTGGTTGCGGAGCAGCTGGGGGATGACAGGGAAATCAGAGATGCGTATTTTGATAATACGGAGGAAGGCGCACCGCATAATTCCGTGGATGTAACGCTTGTGATGGAGGATGGGCATATTTACATGCTGACGTTCTATAAGGATGGCACACTGCGGTCTCTATTATATCTGGAATAAAAAAGGTGTTGGAGAAATCCAACACCTTTTTATGTACTTTAACGCCAGTTGAAGGTAGCCATGCCGTAGATATAGATGAAGGCAATCAGCCCCGGCAGGACAAAGCGGAAGATCGGCTTCATCCAAGGGCGCACCTTCAGACCCTTACCGCTATTTGCTTCTGCAAGGAAGTTATCCCAGCCCCAGCCGAACTTATTACAGCAGAAGAGAGCAAGCACCAGAGAGCCAAGCGGCAAAATATTATTGGAAACAAAGAAGTCCCAGAAATCCAGCCATGTTGTACCTTCTGCGAAGGGCTGAAAATGAATGATGCTGAAGCCCAGTGCCGTTGTCAGCGCGAGCAGGAAGATGCCGATGCCGCAGATGACGCTGCCCTTAGGACGAGACCAGCCTGTCAGCTCACGAATCATGGCGAGGATATTTTCGCATACGCCGAGTACCGTGGACAATGCTGCGAATACCATGAACAGGAAGAACAGGGAGCCCCAGACACGACCGCCGGGCATGTTATTGAAAACAGCCGCCATGGTATCAAACAGCAGACTGGGTCCTGCGGTTACTTCGAGGTTATAGGTGAAGCAGGCAGGGAAGATGATTACGCCTGCGAGGAAGGCAACCAGAGAATCCAGAATGATGACATGGATTGCTTCGCCCATCAGGGAGCGTTCCTTGCCGATATAGCTGCCGAAAATTGCCATGCCGCCCATACCTGTGGACAGGGTGAAGAATGCCTGATTCATTGCACCAACCACAACGGAGCCTTTGATTTTGGAGAAATCGGGTTTAAGGTAGAAGCTCATCCCTTTGCCGGCACCGCCCAGAAGCAGGCTATGGACTGCCAGCGCGAGCATCAGCACCAGAAGGGCAGACATCATATATTTTGTGACACGTTCCAGACCGCCTTGCAGGTTGAAGGAGAGAATAAAGAACGCAACAACCAATGTAATCAGCAGGAACAGCACATTGACCGATGGCGAGGATATCATGGCACCAAAGCCGAGGTTCGCATGGTTCCCGGTGAGGAACCGGAAGAAATAATAGATAATCCAACCGCTGACAACGGTGTAAAATGCCATCAGCGCGATATTCCCTGCCAGACAGAACCAGCCGAAGATACCCCATTTCTGTCCGGGCTTTTCCAGCTTTTTATACATGAAAAGAGGGCTTGTCTGCGCTGCTCTCCCGATGGAAAATTCCAGAACAAGCGCGGGAATCCCCAGAAGAATCAGACAGAGAATATAGACCAGCATGAAGCTGCCGCCGCCATTTTGTCCACACATCCATGGAAATTTCCAGACATTCCCGCAGCCAATGGCACAGCCTGCGGAAAGCATGATGAAGCCCAAACGGCTTCCGAGTTGTTCACGTTTCACGAGAGAATACCCCTTTCCTTTACACTATCCTGTCTGCTTTGCGAAGAACAGGATATTTTTTGTTCTTGTTTTTATAAAAAATTGATAATACATCCATACGGAATATTATATAAAAAAACATAATATTTGTAAAATTGATTGTTTTGCTGTATACTAACGAAAAAATCGTTTGTATCAAAAGGGGTGTTACAATGAATACCAACAGCTTGAAAACATTCATTGCCGTTTGCGAGCATGCGGGCTTTTCCGCGGCAGCAAAGGAATTGGGCTACACGCAGTCTACAGTTTCCTCGCAGATTAAGCAGCTGGAGGCAGAATTGCAGGTGCGGCTGTTTGACCGTTATTATCACAGAGTCAGCCTGACAGAGGAGGGGATTCTGGTCTTACAACAGGCGCGAAATATCCTCAATGCGCAGGAAAAAATGCTGGCATCCCTGAAATTCGGGGAACGGATTGAGGGAGAGATTCGCCTTGCGATGTCAAGCTCCATCTGCAATCGCTATTTTAAAGAGGATTTTTTGCAGTTTCGCCGTAAATATCCGGGGATACGGGCGGAAATCAAGGAGGGCGGTACGGAGCAGATGTTTGATATGCTGCGGAGAAATGAAGCGGATATTGTATTTACATTGGACAGGCATATTTATGATTCCGATTTTATCATCTGCGCGGAGCAGGAGGAACGGGCGCATTTCATTGCGGCGACAGATCATCCCCTTGCGAAGCGGCGGCTGACGTTGCAGGAATTATGCGGAAATGAATTTGTGCTGACGGAGCGAAAAATGAGCTATCGTGCCATTCTGGATGAAGCACTTGCGTCCAAATCCATGGAAATTCGTCCGATTCTGGAAATTGGGAACCCGATTCAGATTTGCGAGTTGGTGAAAAAAAGCAATCTGCTCTCCTTTCTGCCGGATTTCATTACGGAGGACTATGTGCGGACGGGGCAGGTGACACGATTGCCGGTGGAGGATTCCATGGAAACGGTCTGGACACAGCTTCTGATTCATAAAAATAAGTGGCGTTCCCCCGCCATTCACGCATTTCTTGATTTTTATAAGGATGTCATGCAAAAGAACAGCATTTTGACTGAAAAATAGCAGAATTGCAGAGAAATAAAGGTAGGAAAATCGAATTATCTGTGGTATAATGGCAAGAAAACTTTTAAAATGTTTTAAAATAAGAACAATACAAAAGAAAAAGGGGGAAAAACATGGCAGACAAAATCAAGGAATTATTGGAAAAAAACGGACAGATGATTATTGACGGATCGATGTCCACGGCGCTGGAGCAAATGGGCGCAAACCTGAACTGTAACCTCTGGACGGCGCGCGCATTGGTGGATACACCGGAGCTGGTCAAAAAGGTACATACGGACTATTTCAAGGCGGGCGCGGATTGTGGCATTACCTGCAGCTATCAGGCAACGATTCCCGGCTTGATGGAAAACGGCTTTACCCATGACGAAGCGGCAGAAATTGTTGCGAACAGCGTAAAGCTGCTTTTAGAAGCGAGAGAGGAATGGTGGAACGCGGAGGGCGAGACGCAGGGGCGCGTGTATCCTCTTTGTCTGGCAGGCATCGGGCCTTACGGCGCATATCTTGCGGATGGTTCGGAATACCGCGGAAATTATGGCGTATCCGATGAAGCCTTGCGTACATTTCATAAGGAAAGAATGGAGATTCTATGGAATGCGGGCGCAGATATTCTCCTGATTGAAACACAGCCCTCTCTGCGGGAGGCTTTGATTGAAGCGGAAATTGCGGAGGAGATGGGAGCGGATTACTGGATTAGCTTTTCCTGCAAGGACGGGCATCATATTCATGAGGGCAACACCATTGCGGAATGTGCAAGGGTGCTTTCCGAGAACCATCCCGGACTGAAAATGATTGGCGTGAACTGCTCCAAGCCGGAGCATATCGTAAGCCTGATTCGGGATATCAAGCAGGAAACGAATCTGCCTGTCGGCGTATATCCCAACAGCGGCGATATTTATGATCCCACCACAAAAACATGGGAAAAGGTCGGCGGCGGTGCGAGCTTTGAGGAAAATGCGCTTTCCTATTTTGAAGCAGGCGCAGATGCGGTCGGCGGCTGCTGTACCACAACCTGCACCCACATCGAACAGGTTGTAAAGGCGCGGGATGCGTTTCGCGCGAAGGCAGTATCAACAAAAGATAAAAATGAAAGATAACAGGAAGGAATTATAAATATGCAGTCAATTGTAGATTTTCTTTATATGGTGGATGACATGCTCTGGGGGACACCTATGGTTGTCATCGTTCTGGGTACGGGCATTTTCCTGTCCCTTCGGTTTGGCTTCAGCTATCAGCGGAAGCTGAAATTTAACATAAAAAATACCTTCGGCAATATGACCTCCGCAGGCGAGGGCGTGGGCACGGTATCGAGCTTCCGCGCGGCTTGTACGGGGCTTGCGAATACGGTCGGCACGGGGAATATCAGCGGCGTTGCAACGGCAATCGTAAGCGGCGGTCCGGGCGCACTTGTTTGGATGTGGGTTTCCGCATTTTTCGGGATGTCTACAAAGGCATGCGAAATCATCCTTGGTCAGCGCTACAGAGAGCATTATAAAAACTCCATGGACGAATATGTCTGCGACCGTTCCTTCGTCATGAAAAACGCGTTTGGTTGGAAAAGAGGTGCCATTGTGCTTGCGGTTTTTGCCTTCGTGCTTGGCCCTTGGACCTGTTGCGTGCAGACAGAGGCAGTAACCAGTTCCATGCAGCAGGCCTTCGGCGTGACACCTCTCATCAGCGTGACAATCATCGGTGTTACCTGTATTGTTACGATTTTCGGCGGTCTGAAAAGAATTTCCGAGGTTATGAGCAAGGCGGTTCCTATTATGGCGGTGCTTTATATTCTGATGGGGCTTGGCGTAATCATTCTGAATATCAAGCAGGTTCCTGCGGCGATTGCGCTTGTGTTTGAATCTGCATTTTCTCCTACGGCTGCTGTAGGCGGCTTTGCCGGTGCAACGGTAAGAGATGCGGTGAAATACGGCGTAGCGCGTGGGATTTATTCCAATGATGCAGGTACCGGTTACGGTATCATTGCGCATGCGCCGGCAATCACAGACCATCCTGTGCGCCAGTCTGTATGGGGCTGGGGTGAAATCACACTGGATACGCTCATCATCTGCTCCATTACGGCGTTTACCATCATTATCACAGGCTCTTATTTCCAGAGTGATGCGACATCCGGCGCGTTGACAACGATTGCCTTCGGCATGGCGTATGGGCATATCGGCGCGAAGCTGACCGCGATTGCAATCGCTGTTTTCGCATGGACAACCATCATCGGGATGTACTATACCTGTGAAAAATCTGTAAACTATGCTTTTGGCGATACCGAAAGAAATAAAAAAGCAATACCGATTTATATTATTTACTATATGCTGCCCTGTGTTATTTTCTATAACATTGAGGCGGATGTGCTTTGGGCACTGACAGATATTCTTTCTGCCTGCTATGTAGCACTTACTATCTTCTTTATTTATGCAAAGCACAAGGTTATTTTTGCACTCTTTGATGATTTCTGGAAGAGATTCCTGCCGGCGAAGGAAAGAGGGGAAAATCCTCCGGTTGTTTCCTTCGACTGCGCACTGGAAGGAGAAGGTACAAAAGCAACAAAATAACAGGATGGAATTTGGCGTGTTTGATACACGCCTTTTTTATGCAAAAAAAGTCCCTGCCATGGCAGGGACAAAAATGTGTGGAATGGATGCTTTTTATGCGTCACAGTCCTCTCTGCTTCTGCGTGTATCGCAGTCATCACCGAAAACAGTACCGAAGCCGCAGCAGGAACGGGGCTTTGCGGTGGGAGAAAAGAGGTCTAAGGGGAAACGGATATCCTCAAAGCCGTTGCAGGGGTCACTGTTTGTGGCATTTGCAGTACAGCGTTCGGGGATACATCTGCCCAAAGAATTTACCATGATATTGACCGTACGGAACAGCTTTACAATCGTAAACAGACCGATGGTTACATTAACTGCAATGGGTGCGCCGAGAGCAGCATCGCCGCTGCTTTGGGAGGAATCACAGTCGCAGCCGCAGGAATGGCAGGGATTGCAGGAATGGCAGGGATTGCAGGTGTTACAGCCGGGGAAACGCAGCTCTGCATTCAGCGCAACTGCTTTCCCCTCCGCAATGATGAACGGTCCGCCCTTGGATGCGGCATTCTCGAACTGATCGGTTACGGTGGTCACATCTGCCTCGCTAGAGCCGAAGAGCGTTACGCGCAAATGATGGCTGCTGGTGGCATCAATCGTCCCGATAAAACAGCCGTCGGCGCGGCGAAACTCCAGTGTATAATTGAATACATATTTCAGCTCGATATCCCAGCAGCCCTTTTGCAGCGGATTTGGCCGTTTCCGCAGAATTTCAATGCGGGTCAGGTCTAAATCGCGGATGGTCACATCGGCGGCGTTGCAGGGAGGAATGATGATATCACCCTCGCAGAGCATATCGTTGCAGCTGGGGGTTTCGCTCCTTGCGGCACGGGCGGGGCCCAGAATACTGCTGCCCAAACATTTCTGGATGCGGCACTGGTCGAAAATCTTCTGCACAATGATACAGGTTTCCTCGTTCCGTCCGTTGCTTTCGTTGCTGCCGTTTCCGCAGAAATTGCAGCTTCTTGCACTTAAATCAGCCTTGGAATCAAATTCAAAAGCGCCCATAAGACAGCCTCCTTTAAAGTTGTGGTTTCTTTTAACATAGTATGAAAGACGAAGGAAAGCGTGACCGCAGGCAGGAAAGAAGGATTGTTTTCTTGTGGCAACAATGCTATAATGAAATTTAATGAATCATATAAATTTCACTTAGAAGTGTGAGGAATCGAAATGAAACGATTGATGGATATTCATACCCACGCCGTTGCAAGCGGGCATGCCTACAGCACAGTGGATGAAAACTTGAGATGGGCGGCAGAGCAGGGCTTGCAGCTGGTCGCTTTGACAGACCATGCGCCTGCCATGAAGGATACCACCTGTCATGCCTATTTTGCAAATCTGCACGTTTTGCCCGAAATGCTGCATGGGGTGCGGCTGCTGAAGGGGATTGAACTGAATATTCTGGATTTTGACGGCACGATAGATATGGATGAAGCGGTTTTGCAGAGATTGGATCTTGCGATTGCAAGCCTGCACATGCCCTGCATTAAGCCCGGCACGAAAAAGGAGAATACACAGGCGTTTTTAAAGGTGATGGAAAATCCCTATGTGGACATCATCGGACACCCCGGAGATCCTCGTTACCCCTTGGATTATCGGGAGCTGTTCCGCATGGCGAAAGAAACAGGCACGCTTCTGGAAATCAATAATGCTTCTTTAACACCGGGCGGCTTTCGGGAGGGCAGCAGGGAGAATATTAAGAAAATCCTTCTGATGAGCATGGAGGAGGGACAGCCTGTGGTTCTGGGCAGTGATGCGCATTTTTATCGGAATGTGGGGGATTTTTCCTATGCGGAGGATTTGCTGAAGGAGCTGCAATTTCCGGAGGAGCTGATTCTCAATAATACGCCGGAAAAATTTCTTGCAGGACTCAGACATGGCAGAAAATAAAAATGTATGCGGAAAAGAACGTGGAAAATCTCTTTACTTTAATGCTTGAAAGTGTTACAATATTTTTAATAGAAATATGAAAAATAACAGGAGAAGGTGGCGTTCCGAATGAATAAAAAGATCAAAAATGAATTGACCGATAAATTGTTTGAGTGCATTCTCAGCATGGAAACCGTGGAAGAGTGCTATCAGCTCTTTGAAGACCTTTGTACCATCAACGAAATTCAGGCAATCGCGCAGAGAATGGAAGTGGCGGCAATGCTGGATGCCAAGCGAACCTATGTGGAAATTGCGGAAAAAACAGGTGCTTCCACAGCAACCATCAGCCGTGTCAATCGTTGCCTGCATTACGGCACGGATGGCTATAAGCTGGCGATTGACCGTGTGAAGGCAAAAAAAGAAAAAGAAGATAACGAATAATCTTTTTGAAACGATTTATTTGAGAGAGATTATAGGGCTGGTTTGACAAGACGATTTTGCCAAATCAGCCTTTCTTATGTTGGCATCCTGCGAAAAAGCGGAAACAGAAAAGAAATGGGAGAGAATGATATGATTGGATTTGATAAACTGAATGAGATGCAGAAAAAAGCAGTTTTGCAGACAGAAGGACCCGTGCTGATTCTGGCAGGGGCAGGCAGCGGCAAGACCGGTGCCTTGACGGTGCGGATTGCACATCTGCTGGAAACGGGTGTAAAGCCTTGGAATATTCTTGCGATTACCTTTACGAATAAGGCGGCGAAGGAAATGCGCGAGCGTGTGGAAAAGCTTGTGGGGGATACAGCAAGAGATATGTGGATCAGCACCTTCCATTCCACCTGTGTGCGGATTCTGCGCAGAGAAATTCAGCATCTGGATTATGAAAATCAGTTTTCCATCTATGACAGCGATGATCAGGAAAAAATCATGCGCGAAGCCTTCAAGCGGCTGAATATGAGCACAACGGATAAGTCCTTTTCCGTTAAGGGGGCAATGAGCATCATCAGCCATCTGAAGGAGGAAATGACAAGCTGGGAGGACTATGCACAGCATGTGGATAAAAATGACCTGAAGGCAGTGCGTATCGCAAAGGTATATCAGACCTATCAGAAAATGCTCAAGGAAAACAACGCGCTGGATTTTGACGATCTGATTTATAAAACCGTTCTGCTGTTCCGTCAATTTCCCGATGTTCTGGAAAAATATCAGGAAAGATTCCGCTATATCATGGTGGATGAATATCAGGATACGAATACAAGCCAGTATGAGCTGGTGGCAATGCTTGCGGCAAAATATAAAAATCTCTGTGTGGTCGGGGATGATGACCAAAGCATCTACGGTTGGCGTGGGGCAAATATCCGCAATATTCTGGATTTTGAAAAGGATTTTCCCGATACAACCGTAATTAAGCTGGAGCAGAATTACCGTTCCACAAAGAAAATTCTGGAGGCGGCGAATGCTGTCATCCATCATAACCAGACCAGAAAGGATAAGACACTCTGGACAGAAAACGACAGCGGCAGTATCCTGCATATCTATAAGGCGGATAACGAATATGATGAGTGCCGCTTTGTGGCAGAAAAAATTCTGGAGCTGGAAAAGCAGGGAAAGACCAGAAACCAGATGGCTGTTTTGTATCGCACCAATGCACAGAGCCGTGCGGTGGAGGATCAGATGGTGAAGCGCGGGATTCCCTATCGCCTGTTCGGCGGCGTGCGCTTCTATGAACGAAAGGAAATCCGAGATATTCTTTCTTATTTAAAGGTGCTTGCGAACCCTGCGGATACGATTGCTCTCAGAAGAATCATCAACGTACCCAAGCGCGGCATTGGCGAAACCTCTCTGGATAAGCTGGCTGCTTTTGCGGATGAAAACGGGCTTTCTCTTTACGGCGCACTGAGCCGTCTGGATGAAATTACTACGCTGAAAACAAGGGTGGCAAAATTCAAGGATTTCTATGGCCTGTTTGAACAGCTGCGCGCCGATGCGGATGGGCTTTCCGTTTCCGAATTGATTGACGCCATTGTGAAGCGGACGGGCTATTTACAGCTGCTGATGGCAGAGGGGACGGATGACGCGCTGAACCGTATCCAGAATATTGATGAATTTGTGAATAAAGCGGCGGAATATGATAAAGCTAACCCCGAAGGCAAGCTGGAAGGCTTTCTGGAGGAGGTTGCTCTCGTTGCGGATATTGACAGCTATGAGGAGGGAGAGGAAACCGTTGCCCTCATGACACTGCACAGCGCGAAGGGTCTGGAATTCCCCTATGTTTTCATCATCGGTATGGAGGAGGGAATTTTCCCCGGCTTCCGTGCGGTAATGTATGGCGGTGAAAAGGAAATTGAGGAGGAACGCAGACTTTGCTATGTGGGCATTACACGTGCGAAGGAGGAGCTTTACCTGACGCACGCAAAAAGCCGCATGCAGCATGGGATTACGCAGTATAATCCGCCTTCTCGCTTCCTGAAGGAAATTCCTGCGGATTTGGTAGATATGCCGACCAGACAGATTTCCGATATGGCGAAAAAATATGATGCCATGACGCAGAATAAGCCTGCTCTCGGCAGAAAGAATGTGTTGCCCCCGACAGCAAAATTCGGCGGGGTCGGCATGAAAAAGGAGATGCCTGCGCCCAAGGATTTCAAGCTGAGCTACGGCGTGGGGGATAAGGTGCGTGCGCCGAAATACGGCATTGGCACAGTGGTTTCCATCAATAACGGCGGCGCAGATTTCGAGGTTACCGTTTCCTTTGGCGCAAAGGGAACGAAGAAATTCATGGCGCGCTTGTCGAAGCTGATTAAGGTAAGCGAATAAGCAGAGACGGTGAGGGATGCGATATGACAGAGAGAATAAAATATCTGGTGGAGCAGTTGAACCGGGCGGCGAAGGCATATTATCAGGAGGACAGGGAAATTCTTTCCAATCAGGAATATGATGCGCTGTATGACGAATTGGCTGCACTGGAAAAGAAAACAGGCACGATTCTTGCGAACAGCCCCACGCAGAAGGTTGGCTATACGGTGCTGAGCAATCTGGTGAAGGTGGCGCACGAAAGCCCGATCCTTTCCTTGGACAAAACGAAGGAAACGGCGAAGCTTGTCAGCTTTCTGGGGGATAAAGCAGGAATTTTATCATGGAAGCTGGATGGACTGACGATTGTGCTGAAATATAATCATGGCAGGCTGGAGCAGGCAGTCACGCGCGGAAACGGCGAAATTGGCGAGGATGTGACGCATAACGCCCGTGTGTTCCGCAATGTGCCGCTTTCCATTCCCTTTCGGGGGGAGCTGGTGCTGCGTGGCGAGGGGGTCATTCCCTACAGCGAATTTTACCGTATCAATGAGGAGCTGGGCGAGGAGGAGCAGTATAAAAATCCCCGTAACCTTTGCAGCGGCACGGTGCGGCAGCTAAACAGCGAGATTGCCGCGAAGCGAAATGTGAAATTCATTGCCTTTACATTGGTAAGTGCGGAAGGAATCACTCTTTCGGACAGCAAGGCGGAAAATATGGCTTGGCTTGCCGAAATGGGCTTTGATGTGGTGGAGCACTGCATGGTGACGGCGGAAACGGTTGCCGCTGCGGTGGAGGAATTCCGCGATAAAATCGAGCAGAACGACATTGCCTCCGATGGACTGGTGCTGACCTTTGACAGCATTGCCTATAGCCAAAGCCTTGGCAGAACGGCAAAATTCCCCAAGGATTCCATTGCCTTCAAATGGGCGGACGAAATGGCGGAAACCACTCTGCGGCGGATTGAATGGAACACCTCTCGTACGGGGCTGATGAACCCTGTTGCGGTGTTTGACCCCGTGGAGCTGGAGGGCTCGACGGTGAGCCGCGCAAGCCTGCATAATGTCAGCATTTTGAAGGAATTGAAGCTGAGCATCGGGGATACGATTAAGGTCTATAAGGCGAATATGATTATCCCTCAGATTGCGGAAAATCTGACGGGAACGGTTTCCACGGCGGAAATTCCCAAGCATTGCTTTGTCTGCGGCGAGGAAACGGAAATCCGTAAGCTGCGTGACGGCGAAGCGCTTTATTGCACTAACCCGAACTGTTCCGCGCAGCGGATACAGGCACTCAGCCATTTTGTTTCCAGAGATGCCATGAATATCGAGGGGCTTTCGGAGGAAACCCTGAAGAAGTTTCTGGAAAAGGGCTTTGTGGAAAATTATCCTGATTTGTTCCGCTTGGAAAAGCATCAGGCGGAAATCACAGCCATGGAGGGCTTTGGGGAGAAATCCTATCAGAATCTGATTGCATCTGTGGAAAAGGCGAAAACCGCCGAGCTGCCGAATTTCATCTATGCGCTGGGCATCAATCATGTAGGGCTGCGAAATGCAAAGCTGCTCTGTAAGGAATTTGATTATGATTTGGAGAAAATCAAGGCGGCAACGGAAGACGCACTGGTGCAGGTGGAGGGCTTCGGCGAAATCATCGCACACAGCATTGCCTATTATTTCAGACAGGAAGCGCATCTGGCATTGCTTGCGGATGTTTTGCAGTATCTTTCCTTCCAAGCGGCAGAGCAGGCAGAGGTCGGCGAAAGCCCTCTGGCAGGGCTGACCTTTGTTGTGACAGGGGATTTGGAGCAATTCGCCAACAGAAAGGAATTGCAGGCACTCATTGAAAAGAGTGGCGGCAAGGTGACGGGCAGTGTCACCAAAAAGACGAATTTCCTTATCAATAATGATATTCATTCTGCATCCTCGAAGAATAAAAAGGCGGCAGAGCTGGGGATTCCCATTCTCAGTGAGCAGGATTTTATAGATAAATTTTTAAAATAATGAGATAGGATAAAAGGCGGCTTTTGGAGAAAAAGTCGCTTTTTGTCGTCATTTGTCACGAAATCCGGCTGTTTTTTTGTTTATTAAATCTATAGATTTTTTCTATTTATTTTGCTATACTCATTAAAAATACATTAGGATTTTAATAGCAGCGATAAGGATTCCTGATTTGCTGCTTTCTTATGCGCTTTTTTGCATGAGAATAGGAGGGAAGACAATGAATTTAAACCAGTTGTATTATTTTAAAACGCTGGCAGAATTGGAGCATTACACTAAGGCGGCGGAAAAGCTGAATATTTCTCAGCCGACGCTCAGCCACTCCATTTCTTCCATGGAAAAGGAACTGGGGGCAAATTTGTTTGAAAAGCAGGGCAGAAATGTTGTTTTGACAAAATATGGGCGGATTTATATGTTCTATGTGGAAAACGCCCTGACACAGCTGGAGCTGGGAAAAAATCAGATTGAACGTCTGGTTTCCGAGGGGGGCGGACACGTTGGACTGGCGTATATGACATCGGTCGGGACGAACTTTGTCCCCGGACTGATTGCAGGCTTTCTGGATGATCCGCAGAATAAGAATATCTCTTTTTCCTGCTACGAGGGCAACACGAAAACGCTGTTGTATAATCTGAAACGAGAAAAGTATGATTTGGTTTTCTGCTCCATGGTGGAGGCGGAGGGCGATGTGGAATTTATTCCCGTTTTCGAGCAGAGCCTTGTGGTTATTTTGCCGGAGGGGCATCCCTTGGAGGATAGAAAGAAGGTAACGATTCAGGATATCTGCCCGTATCCGCTCATCAGCTATACGAAGGAAAGCGGCATGCGCCGTATCATTGATGATATGTTTACGAAGGCGCAGATTATGCCGAATATTCTTTGCCAGTTTGAGGATGTCAATTCCATGGCGGGGCTGGTTGAGAAGAATCAGGGGATTGCCATTGTAACGGACAGCCAAGCACTGCATAACTATAACGTCACCAAGCTGGAGTTGGATACGCCATATTCCCGCAGAATGGTTTATATGGCGTATGTACTGAATCGGTATCTGCCGCCTGCGGTGGAAAAATTCAAGGATTACACCATTCAGCGGACAAAAACAAAGAAATAAGCAAACAGGATTTAAGGGAAGGAAATAGAAATGCTGCAGGATTTAGAATACGGAAGATTAGAAAACGAGTTTCGCCATACGGCACCTGTTGCCACGGCGAAGGTGGTCTGCGCACAGGGCAGCCGGCTATTGGTGAAACGTAAGAAAGATGATACATTGGTTCTGCCGACCTATGCAGAGGTAATGGCGTGGGCAAAGGAAAAAGGCTGGACGCATTGGTATGAAAACGAGGTACAGTATGTGTTCCGCATGCAGGAGGAGGATTACTTCATTTGGATGGGCGAAGCAGGTGCGCCTGCGGATACGTCCTTCTGCTATGAGCCTGCCATGACATTGCGTCAGGTGAAATCCAAAAATATCTGCTATGCCATGATGACGGCGTGGCATTTGTTTGACTGGTATCGCAGCAATCGTTTCTGCGGACGCTGTGGTGCGAAAACAAAGCATGACGAGAAGGAACGCATGATGCGCTGTCCGGAATGTAATAACATGATTTTTCCTAAAATTGCGCCCTCTGTCATTGTCGGCGTGACGCATGGGGATAGATTGCTTTTGAGCAAATATGCCAACCGCAGCTATACCCGATACGGCATGATTGCAGGCTTTACGGAGATTGGCGAAACGGTGGAAAAAACCGTGCAGAGGGAGGTTATGGAGGAAGTCGGTCTGAAGGTAAAAAATATTCGTTATTATAAAACACAGCCTTGGGGTGTAACGGGCGGCTTGCTGTTGGGGTATTTCTGCGATCTGGACGGAGAGGGTGAGGATATCACGCTAGACCGAGAGGAGCTGGCGATGGCTGAATTTTTTCCGAGAAATAACCTCCCTGCACACGATGACGGCATCAGCCTTACAAGAGAAATGATGCGCATGTTTGAGGAAGGCAGAGAGCCGAAATAACGAGGAGAAGGCCGAATGCTTGCCGAAACGAGTGGCACGGATGCGGCGGTTATCGCAAGCTTTCAGAAATCGGCAGTATTGCCTGCCATTCTCGTATGGATGCTTCTAAGCGTGGTTTTCCTGCAACAGAAAATCGGAAGCCCCTTGGTGAAGATGGTTGCTTCGCTTGCGCTTTCCCTAGTGATGCTCCTGCATGCCGCGTTTACGGTGGAATTGCCTGCATTTATCGGCTATCTTTGCCGGCAGTCTACGATTTATCAGGAAAATTACGTTGACCCTCTGGCGGCAAACATCACCTTTCCGCAGCAGAAACGCAATCTCATCTATATTTATCTGGAATCTATGGAAAATTCCTATATGGATACAGAATCGGGAGGGGCATTGCAGTGTAATGTTATGCCTGAGCTGACCGCTTTGGCAGGGGAGGAGGAGAATATCAATTTTTCCCACACGGACGGCATTGGCGGCTTTCAGAATATGACGGGCGCAAGCTGGACGATTGCCGCAATGGTCGCCCAGACGGCAGGGATTCCGCTAAAGGCTCCCATTGGGCTGGATAACAACGAATACGGACAGGATTTCTTCCTGCCGGGGGTACATACGCTGACGAATGTGCTCCACAACAACGGCTATTATCAGACGCTGATGGTTGGCTCGGATGCGAACTTCGGCGGCAGAAAGAATTATTTTGAACAGCATGGTCTGGATGAGACCTTTGATATTTTTACGGCAAGAAAGGAAGGCATTGTGCCGGAGGGGTATTTTGTATTCTGGGGGATGGAGGATTTGCATCTGTTTGATTTTGCCAAGCAGAAGCTGACCGCCATCGCACAGCAGGAGCAGCCCTTTGCCTTTACTATGCTGACCGTCGATACACACCGCACAAACGGGTTTGCCTGCGAGAAATGCGTGGGGCTTTGGGCTGCACGATTGAGGAGGATAGGCTCGGCTTAGGCACAAATCTGTTCTCCGGAAAGAAAACATTGGTCGAGGAAATGGGCTATGATGCCTTTGAGGAGCAGCTTGCCATGTCCTCGCGATATTACAAAAAGCACTTCTTTGAAGGCGAATAGGCAATCAAAAAGAGACTCTGAAAGGTAGCTACTCATAAAACAGTATCATAACAAACTTGATATAGGGTAGCTGCCATACAGGGACGCACATAGAAGTAGTACATGTTTGTGAATTTTCATGTGCTACTTCTATTTTTTTCGACAATATAACATTTTTGTGGTATTATTATTCATAGAATACCTAATGAGGAGGGGCGTTGATGTTTAATCTTAGTTTGACCGCTTGCAGTTTCCATTTGCGAAAAACCAATTCAAGAGGGAATACAAAAATCTTTAATTTAAATATGCCTCTTACTTTACAAAAAGAAGATGGAACAGAATGTTACTTTCAGGATTTATCAGAAATATTCGTTCAATTTTTTAAGACCCATGAGAGTCTTGTAAAAGATGATAATAAACAACAATCGTTTAGATGTGAATATAATGAAGATAATATATTAGAAAACGATGACTTCCGCATGTTCTACACAAGAATTTATTCGGGCGTATATGGTAGTTCGTCTGATATTATTGATGGAAACACTCAAAAAGTCAAATATAAAAAGAAATCATCCGATATAGACACAAGACCATTTTATTTAATGGTTGTTTTTCCAAAAGACAGCGAGCGTGTAGTAGTCCAAAAGGGATTGTTTATCTTTCAAAATGTCGGCCAATTTGGTGTAAAAACGATAACTACTACTTTAATGCAGGAGTTTTTCTCAAATGGATTTCATATCACACTTAAATGCAACACTATCTCGCCCGATTTATTTGTTAAAAAAATAATACGGCAAGACAATATAAAAAAGTTAGTGATGGTTAAAAATATTAAATCAAGTGATAACTCGGATAATGTACGTAAAGGATATGGCTCAGAGATTCGCGAAATTGGTAATTTGTACTTTACTGAAAAAATGTGGAGCCGTATGATGGATAAAATTCGATATGTGGCAGGTGGCCGCTATAATTTGTTCGAATTTGAACAGATAGAATATGACAACTTAAAGGTTGTAGTTGATATTGGTGGACGTACTCGAAAAATAAACCTACATAATCTTGAAAACCTTAGTATTATAGAAGCTATACCAGATGAAATAAAAATGGCTGACGGTCACCCTAATTTGACAATGCTCATTGAGCATTTTACAAAAGTAGCAACAGAATATTTAGAGGAAATGGTGCTGCATATCGGTTAAACAGGAGGGGGAGTTTGTGAATAATGCATCTATAATTTTATTTATAGTTGGAACGGTTGTTTTGATTTTTAGTTTTTCCTTGAAAATGAGCAATTTTCTTGATGTGCGCTCAATATTCCTTGAACACTTTAGCGTGTTTAAAGGGAATCCACTGCAACTTGTAAGTATTTTTATTGTTCCCGTTTTATTTTCTATCGGTATCTTAAATATACGTTGCGTAGATAGTGAAATATTGAATAATCTTAATATTATTTTATCAATTCTTATAGCTATATTTTTTTCTACACTTAGCATTTTGTGCGCATTTGCAGATAAAGATAATAAAAATTCAAAATATAAGCAACTTTTAAAAGAGACGTTTAATGCAACGATTTTTGAAGCACTCGTCTGCTTGCTATTGCTTTTCATTTCATTTGTTACATTATTTATTGGAGAATTTAAGCAATCGCTGTATTTGCAAATAATTAGTGGAAGTATTTACTATTTAGCAATTGTAGCTGTACTCAATATCTTGGTGATTATAAAACGGCTTAAAGTTCTATTTGAAAACAAATAAACAATGATGATGTTACGCAGTAGAACACCATTTTGAGGGGTACAAGTATAAAACCCTTACCTATCCTCATTATGCCTTTACAAGGCCGCATGAATACAGGTTTTTTCAACCCCTATTGCGTGACAGCGAACCCCATAATTTGGAGAGGGCGCAAGCGGTCTATCCGTTTGCGCCCTCTTGATTGTCCCATAGCAAGGACATGAAAAGCCGTCAAGGGCGGGCGCAGCCCGTTTATCTTGACCCTTGACGGTTTTTCATGTCCTTGCTATTTGCTCGGCGGCTGATAGTCCGGTCGGAACTTCAAAACCGCCATGAGCAGCTTTGCATTTAATCGCTCCTGCATATCGGCGTTTCCTCCGCTTAATCTGCCTATGTAGGCTTTGTGTTGTTCCTGTACCGCAAGGAGCACGGCGGTATCGCCTGTGATTGCTCTTTCAATCACTTCATAGGGAACAAGGTTGTATTTGCTGTTCCTCATCATTCATCTTCTCCATTTCTGTCCGCAACTGTTTCAAAGCTGCGTTTTTCTGATAGTTGACCGTTGTGCGTGGCTTTCCCAATAACGCCCCAATCTGCTTATCTCTTAATTGCAGATAATAGCGCATAAGGATAATTTCCCGCCGACGCTCCGATAGGCACAACAAGGCTTTTGCTAACTTCTCGCTGTCAATAATAACCGTCTGCCCATTGACTGCAAAGGCAGTCGACTTGTCCTGCAAGACAAAGTATTCGTCTACACTGTGAGGCGCAAAAGACGTGTTCTCTTGCAAGTATTCAAAGGATATCTCGCGCTGCGTTCTGTGTTTCCTTTCCCTGTAATAATTACAGGCTTCATTGTGCAATACGGCTTTGCAAAATGCGTGAAAGCGGCGTTCGATACTTTCTCTGTATTCTGTGGATAACATCATTCTCACCCCCTTTCCGTTTGGAATGAGGGCTATAACAAAACCGCCTGTGCAGCGCAAAACTGAACAGACGGTTATGCTATATGATGTGATAATGCATTTATGATGATGTGAGAGTTCCTCTTGATAGTCGCAATATCCCGTAGGTAGGAACGGGCTTTTTTTGATAAGCTACTGATTGGAAAACAGTATTGATATAAAGCGGACATAGCGATACCTCCTTGATACCGCCATGTCCTTAAAAATGGGCGACTTTATCACGTCCCCGCAAATCCAATTCTGCAAAAGGAGAACGGCGGCTTTATTTTCATAAAACTGTCGCCTAATGCTGCAACCGCAATTTGCCAACAAGCAACGGTTTTATAAGTTGCAATCTGTCAGCAATCACATAGGTTGTCAAAAAAGTAAAGAGCCGACAACCGCATTTTATATCTGCGTGTTATCGGCTCTGCGTCTTTGCGTCTGGCTCTTTGATAACTGACGTATTTAGTTGTTTTACATTGATTAAGGTTTCCTGCTTGCACTTCGGGCAGTATAGAGGGAAGTTTTCAAGTATTGTATCTTCCCGTATTTTCAACCTCGTTTTACTTTGACATATGGGGCATATTACCCATTCGATACTCATGTTAAATACCCCAATCCCTACTAATCATCTGCAACTTTACCATGTGAGGATATATTTTTCCTGTTTTTATCAGTTCTTCCGGCAATCCCTGTTCAGCAACGGAACCGTCCGAAAGAACAACTACTTTATCCGCGCCGCTTACGGTACGCATACGGTGGGCGATAACAAGTACGGTCTTATCCTTTATCAGCCTTGACAAAGCAGCCTGTATCAATGTTTCGTTTTCTACATCAAGGCTTGCCGTTGCTTCATCAAGTAAGATGATAGGGGAATTTTTGAGGAAAGCGCGGGCGATTGAAATACGCTGCCTTTCACCGCCGGACAGTTCGCAGCCGTTTTCACCAATCATACTGTGATAACCGTCCGGGAGCTTTGCCGCAAATTCTTCACAATTTGCTAATCTTGCCGCTGCAATCACTTCTTCATCTGTTGCGTCCTTTCTGCCTATTCTGATATTTTCCATGATTGTATTGTTAAACAGCGTCACGTCTTGAAACACGATAGAGTACAGTGATAACAGTGTTTCCGGCTCTATTTTCGATATATCCATACCGCCGACAGTGATATTGCCTTTGCTTATATCCCAAAACCGGGCGGCAAGACGTGACACCGTAGTTTTGCCGCCGCCGGACGGTCCGACTAAGGCTGTAACTTCTCCTTGCTTTGCCGTAAAGGACACATCTTTCAATACGGTTTCCCCGGTATTATAAGCAAATCCTACATGGTCGAACACAATATCATAGCCTTTATTTGTTAGTGTATCGCCGCCCGTCTGAATTGGCTGGTCAAGGATTTCATTCATGCGGTCTATGTTCGTTTTTGTGGATATGACTGCGGCAAGGTTTTGCAATGCGCCCTCCAGCGGGGCATACAGCCTTGAGGCTACAAGCAGAAACAGAAAGAACAGCGGAATATCAATCTCCCCTTGAATGAGCAGCGCAGAGCCTACAAGCGCAACCGTAGCAATTCCAAACTTTAATATCAATGTTGAGGAAACAACAAAAAGTGCCGTTCCAAGTTCTGTTATAATGTGCCGCTTTTCCACATCATCAATTTTTTTGTCCAGTCCTTTCAGATAGCTTTCTTCTGCATTGTTCGCCTTTAAGTCCTGTAAACTCTCGATACACTCCTGTACGCCACTTTCAAGCGCGACATTTGCCGCTACGGATTTACGGTTAAAGTATTCCTGTATGCGGGCTGAAAAGAATGTAATTGTAAATGCAATCGGCAAAACCCAAACAGCCGCAAGAGCCATACGCCAATCATAAGCAAACAGGCAAATCGCAATCAGCGTTGTTGAAATAAGGGAGCCTGCCAAAGCGGGTACATAATGGGAAAATGCCTGTTCAAGTGTGGCACAATCGCCCATAATGGAGTTTGTTAAATCGGCAAGGTCTTTTTTTCCGAAAAAGGATAAGGGGATTTTGCGGAGCTGCTCTGCTAACGAAATGCGTCTTACTCCGCTTTCCACATAAGTCGCTAAATAGGTGGCGTTATATTGAAACCAAGTTACAACAAAGATAAGGTATAAGCAAACCAAAGCGCCAACCCCATAGAAAGCAATGCGGCTTCCATTTACGCCCCCGTTCATGGTGTCAATGACAAAATTATAGAGCAGCCCCACCGGAAGCATAAACGATATATCCTGCAAAACGCAGGCAATACAACCTTTTATCAAATCGACAGCTCCTTGTCTTGATAACGCAAATCGTCTTTGCAACGTTTTAATCATGCTGTTACCTCCTTTGCAATTTTCCATTCTGCTGCTTCGGAATAATTCTTCCACATTCTTGCAAATATGCCGTTTCTCTCTATCAACTCATTATGCGTGCCGCTCTCAACAATCTCGCCGTCTTGCATTACATAAATACAATCAACACCTGTGATTGACGATAGCCTGTGTGCAATCATAATAACAGTTTTTCCCTTTGAGAGAGCAGATAAAGCCTTCTGTACACGCACCTCATTATCGGGGTCAGCAAATGCGGTCGCTTCATCCAGAATTAGGATAGGCGCATTTTTCAAAATTGCGCGGGCAATCGCTAATCTTTGCTGTTCACCGCCGGACAGGTACACGCCGTTTGTACCCACAACCGTATCAATGCCATTCGGTAATTTTTCGATAATATCCAGGCATTGTGCAACTTCCAGTGCATGAGCGATTTCTTCACGTGTAGCGTCAGGCTTTGCCATACGCACATTTTCCAATATGGACGCTTTGATAAGACGGCTATTCTGAAATACAAAGGACACCTTATTCATCAATGTTTCCTTTGGAATGTTGCGTATGTCGATATTCCCTATCAGTATGCGCCCTTTTTGCGGGTCAAAAAATCTTGTCACGATATTTGCAAGTGTTGTTTTGCCGCCGCCGGATGCACCTACCAATGCAATCACCTGTCCCGGTGCAACCTGAAGTGACACATCATTCAGCGCGTTTTTTTCTCCATCATAGCTGTAACTAACGTGTTCTAATGTAATTCCATTGTCTTTAGGGGTATTATTCACGCTGCTTTCAGACAATGGTTTTTCGTTTAGCACTTCATCAATTCTGCCTAATGCGTCCCCTACAATCATTGCGTCCTCGCTCATAAACATAATTTTTGTGAGTGTTGTACCGATGACAGGAGTAATCACAATATAGAAGATAAGGTTTAGCAGCAGTTCATTTGTTACGCCGCCCCTTGTAAAGAGAATACCTCCGGCAATCAGAAATGCGAATACGCCGTTGATTGCCGTTGTGTAGCACATCATAGGCAGACGCATTTCTTTTGTATAGGCAATAACCCATTTTTCATAGTTATCAATGGTGCCCTTAAATCGTTTGAAGGAAAAGATAGTCTGACCAAAGGCCTTTACCACTGGCACACCCCTTACATATTCCACCGCCTCATTAGACATCTCCGAAAGAGCGTTCTGGTACTCTTTCATCTTTTCCTGCATCCCTTTTCCAGTCATGCCCATCATAAACAGAAAACCAAGCACAACCGGAACAAGGCTCAAAAGCCCTAACCGCCAATCGAAAGCAAGCAGTAAAACAAGCAACCCTATGGGGGTGGCAATCGCTCCCGCTTTGTCGGGGAGCCTGTGTGCAAGATAGGTTTCCGTTGCAGCGCTTGAGGTGTTGACAATCCTTCGCAGATTGCCGCTTCCGTACTTTTCTGTTACCCCCAGCGGCAGGGTTGTGATGTGCCGCATAAGCTCTTTTCGGATATTGGCAGCAACCCGGAATGCGCTCATGTGCGAACACATCAGACCGGCGATATAGACAACAATAGAGAGTACCGCAAACAATACCGCAGACCAGCCGTAGCTTGTGACATTCCCCGCCTGTGAGAAGTCCGGGGAAACTTCCAGTATGTCGTGAATGATACGCCATATATACCAAAACGGCACAAGAGCCAACAGCGCACTCATGACTGACAGTACCCAGGAAAGATAGGTCAATATTTTATGCCCTCTGGCATAACCCATCAATCTTGATAGATTAGACTGTTTTTTCATTGAAAAACCTCCTTAAAACTTTTATGATAAAAGAGATTATGGAAACCTTAAATATCCACTTTTTGAGTTAGTGGCAACTAACTTGCATGTAAAAATTATAGGGCTTATTGCCCCATAATTTTCATCCACCCTGCGGTGTAAAAGGCTCTCATTTCTTTTAGATAATGCTTTGCTTCTTCAAGCGGCATTTCATGTATAATCAATTCAAAAAAAGTGTTGAACATTCCTGTGATTAAGATATGCTCCAACCGTTCATCAATGGGTGGGGCAGGTCTGCCGAGCTTTTCAAGAACTATTAAATAATCATGTGTGCCTTTTGTTTCTATTTCCACCATTTCATCAATCAGCTTTGAAAAGCGCGTTCCCTCGGAACAACAAAGAATGAGCTTAAATTCATTCAGATGTTCATAGGCGTACAAGAGCATTTCATACATACATTCGCCGGAAGTAGAGGTAAGATTGTCGGGCTGTTCCTCTGGTGGGATTTCTGCAAATTCTTTTTGCGCCTTGCGAAAGCAATCTAACAAAAAGCTGTAATGTTCACCTACCAATGCTTCAAATAAATCCTCTTTGCTGTCGTAGTAGCCATATAATGCCCCTGTTGTTACCCCTGCTGTTTTGACAATGTTTCTCAAGGAAGCAGACTTGAAACCTTTTTCAAGAAATTCCTGCATGGCGGCTGAAAGAATTAAGTGTAATGTCGTCTGCTCTACTTCATTCATTAACTCACTCCTATCATATAACATCGTTATATATCACTGTTATATGATACAGTAAAGAGGGAGCTTTGTCAATAGTTTGAAAATTTTGCATTATAGAATTGGCATTTTTCGATTTTCTCCGTATTAAGAAGTGAGAAAACTTTTTGAAAAATCTTTCTCTGAAACTTTGGCAAAACCGCCTCCTGCGGTGTTGTAGGTAATGAAAGGAGAACTGCGAATGGAAAATAGAAAACGGAACGTGCAAATCATTGTCCGAGTGACAGAGGATGAACGGACGTTGATTGAGGAAAAAATGAAGCAAATACCGACCATGAACCTATCTGCTTACTCCCGTAAAATGCTGATTAACGGGTACATCATTGTTTTAGATTTGCAAGAGGTCAAAGCGCATACGGCACAGCTTCAGAAAATCGGCGGCAATCTCAATCAGATTACAAAGCGTATCAACAAAACAAGGCGTATTTATGACAACGACATGGACGAGCTAAAACGGCTCATGGACGAAGTTTGGAAATTGGAGCGTCAGCTACTCCTGCAATTCAAGGGGCTAACGAAATGAGGGCTTGGGATCAAGCAAAATGCAACGGCGGCAGTCGGGCATTTTACGGAACAGGCTATCCTGTTCCTATGCTTGCTACGAAACTGTAAACACCAATTTCAAAGGAAAGGGCGAGAAAGGAATGGAACGGAAACGAAAAATCAAAAATGGGCATATCGTTGTAAAAAATCCGCTTGCCTATGAATTGCCAAAGCGTGAAGTCGTGATAAAATCCGGCAGGACGCTCTACCGTTTTACGGGCAGTTATGACGGGCAAAGAGCGTTGCCGAGCAAGGTTTTACGGCTTATGGACCAGGATAATTTACAGAAAGATGATGACGATGGAAACAAAGAGCGTTAAAATGGGAATATGCAATCCTGTATTGGCAGACTGCCCGCCGATAAAGGAGGAACATTCTATGTCAAGGCAGTCTGACAACAAAATTACCGCCCTCTATTGCCGCTTATCGAGAGACGACGAGTTGCAGGGCGACAGCAACAGCATTGTAAATCAAAAGGCGATTTTAAGTAAATACGCAAAGGAAAACGGCTTCAAAAACACCTTGTTTTTTGTGGACGACGGGTATTCGGGTACGAACTTCAACCGTCCGAGTTGGAACGAACTGTTAGAACGGATTGAGAACGGCAAAGTGTCCGCACTGATAGTCAAGGATATGTCGCGACTTGGGCGCGATTATCTGAAAGTGGGATTTTACACCGAAGTCCTGTTTGTGGAAAAGGGAGTACGCTTCATTGCCATTAACAACGGCATTGACAGCACAAATCAAACAGACAGCGACTTTACCCCATTTTTGAACATCATCAACGAGTGGTATGCAAAAGATACAAGCAAGAAAATCCGCGCTGTGATGAAGTCCAAAGGGGAAGCAGGCGAACATCTTTGTACCAATCCGCCTTACGGCTACATGAAAGACCCCGACAACAAAAAGCGTTGGATTGTGGACGAAGCCGCCGCCGAAGTAGTCAAGCGGATATTTACTCTCTGTTTAGAGGGCTTCGGGCCGTCGCAGATTGCCCGTATTCTGAAAGAGGATAAAGTCATAACGCCAACTATCCATTTTCAGCAGACAGGCAGAGCGACAAGGAACACGCCGCCGGACAATCCGTATCACTGGACAGGCGATACCGTAGCCGACATTTTAGAGCGTCCAGAGTATCAAGGGCATACGGTAAACTTCAAGACCTACAAGCAGTCGTACAAGAGCAAAAAACCTGTTACAATCCCAAAGAAAAGCAGCTTGTGTTTGAGAATACCCATGAAGCAATCATAGACGCTGACACATGGGAACGGGTGCAGGAATTACGGAAGAACAAACGCCGCCCGACGAGGACGGGAAAGACCAATCTATTTTCCGGCATTGTCCGCTGCGCTGATTGTGGGGAAAAGCTGTATTACTGCACAAGCAAAAATTTTGAAGCGCGCCAAGACCACTTTGTTTGCTCCACTTCAAGGCTCAAAGGGAAAGAGGTCTGTCCGACGCATTTTATCCGCGCCGTTGTACTGGAGCAGGGTGTACTTGCTCATATGCGGCTTGTGATTGCCTGTGTATCTACTCATGAGGAACGCTTTAGAAAAGCTATGGGAGCGAAGCAGAAAGCCGAAGCGAAAAAAGAACTCGCGGCGAAGCGGCGGCAACTGACGCAAGCCGAACGGCGTATTGAAGAACTTGACCGATTATTTAAGAGTATTTACGAAGATAACGCCAACGGAAAGATTTCTGACAGCAGATTTCAAATGCTCTCCGACGATTACGAACAGGAGCAGGAAGAACTGCGGGAAAAGCTGTTGCAACTGAATGAAGAAATTCTACAGCAGGAAGAACAGGCAGAAAACATTGACAGGTTTATCTGCAAGGTACGGAAGTATCTCGATTTGGACGAGCTGACAACCGCTGTCTTGAATGACATGGTAAAGGCGGTATATGTTCACACGCCGGACAAGTCAAACGGACATAGGGAACAGCAGATTGATATATCCTATGACCTTGTGGGAATACTCCCCGCGTCCTTGCTGGGTAACCTATCAAACGGAGAAATGGCATAGCCGAAGCTACGCCGTTTCCCGAAAACAATCTTATGCTGTTTTATGAGTGCCGCCCTAATAGAGTCTCTTTTTTTATGCTTTCGTTAATCTTCGTTATCGCCGTAGCGGGTATCCTCGTTAAAGTTAGGAATCATATCAATGCCGCGGTTTGCATCGCCGCCTGCGTTTTTGCCGAAGTGATAATCATTCCCCGGCAGGATGGCATTCAGCACAATGCCTGCGATTGCCGCGATGGCGAGGGAGGTCAGAGTGATATCTGTGTTGGCAACATTGAAGGTCAGCCCATCGGAGAAGCCCAGACCGCAGACAAAAATCACACCTGCGATAATCAGATTGCGGGATTTTGTGAAATCCACGCGGTTTTCTACTACGTTGCGCACGCCGATTGCGGAAATCATACCATACAGCATGAAGCTGACACCGCCGATAATTGCGGAGGGCATAGAACCAATCACCTCTGCCATTTTGGGGATAAAGCTCAGGATGATGGCATAAACCGCAGCAATGCGGATTACCTTGGGGTCATGCACCTTACTCAGCTCCAGAACGCCTGTGTTTTCACCATAGGTGGTATTGGCAGGGCCGCCCACCAGTGCGGACAGGGAGGTTGCAAGCCCGTCCCCGATCAGGGTACGGTGCAGACCGGGGTCTTCAATCAGATTTTCGCCGACCGTTGCGGAAATGGCGGACATGTCACCGATATGCTCCATCATGGATGCAAGCGCGATGGGAGCCATTACCAGAATGGCGGAGATGTTGAATTTGCACAGAGAAAATTCGGGCACGCCTACCATGGGGGCAGCCGTGATATTTGTAAAATTCAGAATCGCAGAGCCGTCTGCATTTGTCATACCCATTGCATTGAAAATGAGAGCCGCAATATAGGAAATGACAACGCCCATCAGGATAGGGATAATCTTAAACATTCCCTTGCCCCAGATATTGAAAACAACGATGGTTGCAAGTGCGATAAAGGCAAGCAGCCAGTTTGTGGAGGCATTGCTGACAGCGGAGCCTGCCAGACTCAGACCGATACAGATGATAATCGGGCCTGTTACAACAGGGGGAAGAAAACGCATAACCTTTTTTACACCGATTAGGCGAATGATGAGAGCAAGCACCAGATACAGAAGCCCTGCCACCAGAATTCCGCCGCAGGCATAGGAAAGCTTTTCGGCATTGGAAATATTGGCAAAAGCACCTGTGTTCAGCTTAGAGATGGTAGCAAAGCCGCCAAGGAATGCAAAGGACGAGCCGAGGAAGGCAGGAACCTTGCCCTTAGAGCAGAAATGAAACAGCAGTGTGCCGACACCGGCGCAGATAAGCGTAACCTGTACATGCAGAACGTCCTCGCCAAAATAGCTGTTTACCAGAATGGGAACGAGAATTGTTGCGCCGAACATGGCAAACATGTGCTGTAGGCCTAAAAGTAACATTTTCGGAACGCCTAAGACCGAGGCGTTGCGGATGATTCCGTTGTTTTCGTTCATAAAAAACTTCCTCCTGTTATGATAATGGATGATAACAAAATAGATTGTCGGGGCAGATAGACGCTGTAAGCGGCTAACCCACAGACAAAACCGTGGGTATGATACCATGCCGCATGGATGCCACCGTTAAGCACCTTGGCAACCCACGGACAAAACCGTGGGTATTATACCATGTTTGCAGGGGAAGAGAGCAGCTGCGAAGCAGATATTTTCTTCCGCAAGGCATGGTATGAGCAGGCTATGCCTGCGAATCGTAGAATTTGCTGTGAAAACAGCAGATAGACGCTGTAAGCGGCTAACCCACGGACAAAACCGTGGGTATTATACCATAGCTATAGGAGAAAGCACAATGTAAAATCAAACGATTTTTAGAAATTTCTGTCAGAATCAGTCTGTATGTGAGGCATCATAGTATGCCTGAATTTCTTCCGGCAGGCGGTCTGGCAGCAGCTCCTGGATTCTGTCCTCATTGCCGTCCGCAAGAGCCGTTTCATAATACCAGCATTTGAATTTCAGCATGGCGAGTGCCTTTTCCATGCGCTTGATTTCCTTTTCACATTCCAGCTTCTGCTTCTGAATCAATTCCAGACGCTTGGGATAGGTTTCACTGCCCTCGGTACACCATTGCATAAACTGCTTGATGTTTTTGATTTCCATGCCGGTTTTTTTCAGACATTCCACCAGCCGCAGGGCTTCCAGCTCCTTGGTATCAAAATGGCGGATGCCGCCGCTGCGCTTGATTTCGGGGAACAGTCCCTCCTTATCATAATAGCGCAGGGTGGAAACGGGTAATTGGAACAGTTCGGATACCTGACCGATGGTATACATAAGAATCGCCTTCTTTCATGAAAATAAAATTTAATATTTACCTAAAGTTAGGTTTAGGTGTTAAAGCGATCGTAGCATAGGAGCAGGAGACTGTCAAGCGGAGAAAACCGCAAAAAGCAGGCTCGGTTATGTATCGTCATAATCGAGCCTGCTTTTATAGGAGAAGGTTTTCCTTTTTCAGTATTTGTTGTTTTCGCTTTATGCGTTAATGGCATCGCAGATGCGCTTGCCCATTTCCTTTGTGCCGATTTTTTTGGTGCCTTCGCTGTAGATATCGGGGGTTCTGTAGCCTGCATCCAATACCTTTGTGACAGCATCCTCAATCGCCTGCGATTCTGCAACCAGACCGAAGGAGAATTTCAGCAGCATAGCGGCGGAAAGAATAGTTGCGATGGGGTTTGCCATATCCTTGCCTGCGATATCGGGGGCGGAGCCATGGATGGGCTCATACATCCCGAATGCGCCGTCCGCCAGACTTGCGGAGGGCAGCATCCCGATAGAGCCGGTAATTTGGCTTGCTTCATCGGAAATAATGTCCCCGAAAATATTAGAGGTTACGATAACATCGAAATGCTTGGGATTTCTTACCAGCTGCATTGCAGCATTATCCACATACATGTGATCTAATTCCACCTCAGGGTAATCCTTTGCAACCTCTGTCACGGTTCTGCGCCACAGCTTGCTGCTTTCCAGAACGTTTGCCTTATCAATGCTGGTAACGTGCTTATTGCGTTTCATAGCGGCTTCAAAGGCCTGTACGGCAATGCGTTTGATTTCAAATTCGCTATATGCTTCAACATCATACGCTTCTTCGCCGTGCTTGCCTTCACGATAGCCGCGCTCCCCGAAATAAATGCCGCCTGTCAGCTCTCTGACAACCAGAATATCCAGACTGTCGCCGATAATTTCGGGCTTGATGGGGCTTGCGTCGCTCAAAGCCTTATGGATGATGGCGGGGCGCAGGTTTGCATACAGCCCCAAACTGCTGCGCAGCTTCAGCAAAGCACCTGCTTCGGGGCGGAGATTTGCCGGCAGATGATCCCATTTCGGGCCGCCAACCGCACCTAAGAGGATGGCATCACTGTTTTTGCAGGCCTCTAAGGTTTCCTCAGGCAGGGGCTCGCCATACGCATCATACGCACAGCCGCCTGCCGGCTTTTCATTGAATATAAAGTCATGACCGTATTTTCTGCCGATGCATTCCAATACGCCCATGGCTTCAGTCACAACATCGGGGCCGATGCCGTCCCCCTTTAATACTGTAATATGATAAGAACCCATTTTCTTCACCTTAACCTTCGATTTTTTCCTTTGTATATGTTACCAGACCGCCCGCAGCCATAATCCTCTGCATGAATGCAGGGAACGGCTCAGCCTGATAGGTTTTGCTCTTTGTTTCGTTTGTAATCACGCCTGTGTTAAAATCAACAGATACGGTATCGCCTGCGTCAATATCATTTGCGGCTTCCTCACATTCCAGAATCGGCAAGCCGATATTGATGGCATTGCGGTAGAAAATTCTGGCGAAGGTGGAGGCAATGACGCAGGAAATGCCTGCACATTTGATTGCCAGAGGGGCATGCTCACGAGAGGAGCCGCAGCCGAAATTCTTTGTGGCTACGATAATGTCGCCTTCCTTTACGTTGTTTACGAAATCCGCATCAATATCAATCATGCAGTATTTTGCCAGCTCCTCGCCGCTGGATACGTTCAGATATCTTGCGGGGATGATAACGTCTGTATCGACGTTATCTCCGTATTTAAAGACTTTCCCTTTTGCTGTTTCCATTATTCCATCCCTCCTGCAATCTTTTCGGGGTCTGCAATATAGCCTGCGATGGCAGATGCTGCCGCAACTGCGGGGCTTGCCAGATACACTTCACTTTCTGTATGACCCATTCTGCCGACAAAGTTTCTGTTCGTTGTGGATACGCAGCGTTCGCCTGCTGCCAGAATCCCCATGTGCCCGCCAAGGCAGGGACCGCAGGTAGGGGTGCTGAAAATTGCGCCTGCTTTTACGATATCCTCTACATAGCCAAGACGGATGCAGTCCAGATAAATCTGCTGTGTGGCAGGAATAACGATGGTGCGTACCTTGGGATGTACCTGTTTGCCTCTGAGAATTTCTGCCGCAATCTTCATATCGTTCAGTCTGCCGTTGGTGCAGGAGCCGATGACAACCTGATCGATGGCAATCTCGCCTGCTTCGTCAATCGTTTTTGTGTTTTCGGGCAGATGAGGGAAGGCAACGGTCGGTCTTAATTTGCTTAAATCAATCGTATAAACCTCGTCATATTCCGCATCGGGGTCTGCCTCGTAAACCACAGGCTCTTTTGTGGAATGTTCCTTTACATATTCCATTGTTTTTTCATCCACGGGGAAAATACCGTTTTTTGCGCCTGCCTCGATTGCCATATTCGCCATGGAGAAGCGGTCATCCATCGTCAGATACTGAATTCCGTCGCCGACAAATTCCATGCTGCGGTACAGTGCGCCGTCCACACCAATCATGCCAATGATGTGCAGGATGATATCCTTGCCGCTGACCCATTTGGCAGGCTTGCCTGTCAGCACGAATTTTATGGCACTGGGCACCTTGAACCATGCTTCGCCGGTTGCCATGCCGATTGCCATATCGGTGCTGCCGATGCCTGTGGAGAACGCACCCAATGCGCCGTAGGTACAGGTATGGGAATCTGCGCCGATGATAACCTGACTGGGAACAACAATCCCTTTTTCGGGCAGAAGGGCGTGCTCAATGCCCATCTGTCCAACGTCGAAGAAGTTCTTAACCGACATATCATAGGCGAAGGTGCGGCACGCCTTGCACTGCTCCGCCGCCTTGATATCCTTATTGGGTGTGAAGTGGTCTAAAACGATAACGACCTTTTCTTCATCAAAGACCTTCTTTGCGCCTGTTTTTTGAAATTCCTTCAGAGCAACGGCGGTGGTGATATCGTTCCCCATTACCACATCCAGCTTTGCCTGAATGAGCTGCCCTGCCTTTACACTTGCTTCTCCCGCATGGGCCGCAAGAATTTTTTGTGTCATTGTCATTCCCATGATGCTATCCTCCAAAAATTTCTTTTGTACTCTCTTACTCTTTTCTTATCTGATAATCTTGTTTGTTGTGCTCACTACCGCACGCAGACCGGATTTTGTGATATTGCTGGATGTGCCTGCGCCGAAATACATGCCGCCTTCGTTATCGGCAATCTGGATGTAGGAGATTGCACGGGATTTTGTGCCGTGGGACATGGAATGCTCTCTGTAGTCCACAACCTCCATCACGATGTTGAAATGCTCCTCGATGGCATGGCAAAGAGCGGAAATAATGCCGTTGCCGGTGCCTTTCAATGTAAGGGGCTTGCCGTTGAAGTTACATTCTGCCTCAATGGCAACGTCCTCATGATTTTTCAGAACGATTTCCTTATAAGTAACCAGCTCCAGAGGGGCTCTGCCGTCTACATAATGGTCGATGAATGCTTCGTAGATATCGGCAGGTGTCAAATCCTTATGCTGTCTGTCGCTCATGCTTGTGGTAACAGTGCTGAAATCCTGCTGGAATGCCTTGGGCAGATACAGACCGAAATTCTGTTCCAAAACGAAGGCAACGCCGCCCTTGCCGCTCTGGCTGTTGATACGAACGATGGGGTCGTAGTTTCTGCCGACATCCATAGGGTCGATGGGCAGATAGGGCACTTCCCAACGGTCGGGGTGCTGCTTCATTGCCTCCATGCCCTTTCTGATGGCATCCTGATGAGAACCGGAGAAGGCTGTATAAACCAAAGAGCCTGCATAGGGGTGTCTGGGGGAAATGCTCATTCTTGTGGATTCCTCGTAAATCTTTACGGCTTCATCAATATGGCTGAAATCCAGTTCGGGGTCAATGCCCTGAGAGAAGATGTTCATGGCTACGTTCATGATGTCTGTGTTGCCGGTTCTTTCGCCGTTGCCGAACAGTGTGCCTTCCACACGGTCAGCCCCTGCCAGCATAGCCAGCTCGGTTGCCGCTACGGCTGTGCCGCGGTCGTTGTGTGCATGCAGGCTGACGTAAATGCTGTTTCTGTATTTCAGGTTTTCACAGCAGTATTCAATCTGGTCAGCGTAGATATTGGGTGTCGCCATTTCTACGGTAGAGGGCAGGTTGATGATTGCCTTGTGGTCGGGTGTGGGCTCCCAGACATCCAGAACCGCATTGCAGATTTCTACGGCAAAGGGCATTTCTGTGCCTGTGAAGCTTTCGGGAGAATATTCAAAGAAAAACTCTGTTTCGGGGATAGCTGCTGCTTCTTCCTTAATCTGCTTTGCGCCTGCAACTGCCAGATCAATGGTTTCCTGCATGGAATTGCCGAAAACAACATCTCTTTGCAGTGTGGAGGTGGAGTTATACAGATGCACGATTGCTTTTTTTGCACCCTTCAATGCTTCGAAGGTTTTATGGATGATGTGGGGTCTGCTCTGTGTCAGCACCTGTACGGTAACATCATCGGGAATCAGGCTGTTGTCAATCAGGCATCTTGCAAATTCAAATTCGGTATCGCTTGCCGCAGGGAAGCCGATTTCGATTTCCTTAAACCCTGTATCCACCAGAAACTGGAAGAATTTCAGCTTTTCGGGCAGGTTCATGGGGATTTCCAAGGACTGGTTGCCGTCTCTCATGTCAACGCTGCACCATACGGGTGCTTTTGTGATGGTGTTGCCTGGCCATTTGCGGTTGGGTATGTCCATTGTGGGGTAGGGTCTGTATTTTGTGTAGTTCATCATTGGTAGTTCCTCCTTAAAATTCTGCGTGTGTTTTTTGTTTAATTTTATCTTTGGTTCGTTTGTATGTGTGGTTAGAATGAGCGATGAGCAAAAGAAAAAGCCCTTCATCTCCCTCATTAAGAGACGAAAGACCAGAAATCTCCGCGGTACCACTCTTTTTTATTCCCGAAAAGGAATACACTTTCCCAGATACAGGCTGTAAGAACCAATATCCTGTCGGTATAACGGCCGACTCACCGGTTGCGCCTACTTGTTCTCAGTTCAGCGAACCACTCCGAGGCCAGTTCAAACATTCTTCCGTTATCTGCTCGCACCGGCCGCAGACTCTCTGAAAACATCCAAAGGTTTTACTACTCCTCTTCCTTGTGTTTGTTGTGTTGTATTGGAATGAATACAATTTAAGCACTAAATTGTTTTTTTGTCAATACAAAATTTGAAAGTTTTTTGTATTCATATAAAAACAAGAAATCGGAATTTCCCCTGTAAGAAAGAAGAAAGTTGTGCTATAATGAAACGATAGCATACAAAAGAACGAAACAGCTCCAAAAATCATGAGGAGGGATAGATATGAAGGGAAAAAAGAAAATTGCTTCGATTCTGGCGTGTGCCATGCTTTTGAGTGCGGCACCCGTAGAAGCAATGGCATATACAGTACCCGATACAGTGCGTGTTGGGCTGGAATCGGTTTGTAAAAACGTGGCATCCGCAAGCATCGGTGTGTGGGAATTGCAGATTGGTATGCAGAAGGGCGATGGCTTTCAAAGGGGCGGCGTGATTACCTCAAGCGGTTTGTTTACGGCAAGACCTGCCGTGGGGGACTATATTGCAGTGGACAAAACGATGGACTGTGCGGACGCATTGGACATGGTAAATGACATGAAAAAAAGCGGATTGGACACCTATGCGGCGTACCTGAGCGGAAGGGACTGGACGGTCTATGTGAAGGATGCCTCTGCTTCCGCTGTGGAGAAAGCGGCAGATGAAAATGCAAGCCGCGTTTCCTTTGAGGGTGTTGCGATTACGGGCGGCGAAGCCCCTGTGCTTGTGCCGGAGGATGCCGTCATGATGGGCGGCAATGTGGCAGATACCTTTAAGCTCAACAGCATGCCCTATCGCGGAATGCTGACGTTTTCTGTGAACGGCAGCAGCATGACGGGCGTGAATATCATTGGCTTAGAGGAATATCTCTACGGCGTGGTGCCTTCCGAAATGCCGAAAAGCTATGATGCAGAAGCACTGAAGGCGCAGGCGGTTGCGGCGCGCACCTATGCCATGACGAAGCTGGGCGCGCATGCGGGCAGCGGCTATCAGCTTTGCGACACTACGGCGTGTCAGGTTTATAAGGGCTACAGCAACGAAGCGGATGCCACCACAGCGGCGGTAGATGCAACGGCAGGCGAGGTTGCCTGCTACAACGGCAGCCCGATTGAAGCGGTGTTCTCCGCATCTACAGGCGGCTATACCGAAAGCAGTGAAAATGTATGGAATACGGCGGTGCCGTATCTGCGTGCGGTTCCCGAACCGGGGGAATACGGCGATAACAGCTGGACAAAGACTTTGACACTGGATGAGCTGACTGCGCTTTTGCAGGCGAAGGGTGAGAATATCGGCACAGCGAAGGATATTGTGATTACGAAGATTTCTACGGGCGGGCGAGTGCAGGAGCTGCAAATTGTCGGCACAAGAGGCACAAAAACGCTGACGAAGGAAGCCATTCGGACCTATTTTTCCTCTGCCTGCGGCACACTGCCGAGCAAGATGTTTACGATTAACGGCAAGGGCGGCACGGTAACGGGCGGCACGAGCACAAGCACGAAGGGCGGTCTGCTTTTGGCAGCGGCAAGGCAGGGCATTGTTGCAAAAACAGAGGGTGCGCTCTCCTATCTGAATGGGAAAAAGCTTTCCGTTGATGTGGATGCGGCACAGTCTGCTCAGAATACCGATAACGGAGCCTATGCGGTTTACAGCGTGAGCATCAGCACCGTTGCGAATGGGAAATTCGTATTTTCCGGCAGCGGCAGCGGTCATGGTGTCGGCTTGAGCCAGAAGGGCGCACAGGGCATGGCACAGATGGGCTATGATTATAAGGAAATTTTGCGCCATTACTATACAGGCATTACGATTGAGGGCTGATATGATGAAGGAATTCAGAGCCTTCCTGCTTTCCCGAACGGGCTGGCAGGATGAAAACGGCAATACGGTTGTTTTTTCCGAAACGAACCTGACAGGGGAAACGGCAGGGGATGGGCTTTGGCTGTTTCTGGATGAGGGGCTGCGCTGCGGCGGCATGCACCGCAGGATTGCGGCAAGCGAAGCGGCAGTCAGAGAGACACTCTGCGATGTCGGGAAGGAGCTGCTTTGGGAGAAAATAGCAGCCGATTGGGCAAAGGAGGCATAAAAATGTTTTGTGAAAAGCTGACGGAGGAACAGATTCGAAAGGTGATGAATGTCATTTCCGATGACGGCGCACTGACGATTTTGAAAATTCGTACCTATGATAAAAGCTTTGAGGATGCGGTTGCGGTTTCCGCTGTGCCGGAGGTAACGGCGAAATTTCAGGAGGATATTGAAACCTACCAGCTGCATGATTATTTCATCAGAGGAAAGAATCGCGCAGGTGCAGGCTCCGATTATATTTACAGAAAAATGATGTATGAATGGTTCGGCGAGCCGTATGTTGTGAAATATCTGATGGAATATTAAGGGGGAACGGATATGTATGTAAAAAGACTCAAGGATGATGAAATTTTGCAGATTATGCGTGTCATTTCCGACCCCGACTGCGAAATTGTGAGCATTTTCCGCAAGGTGACAGACCCTGAGGTGGTTATCAATTCGCAGGATATGGAGGAACGCTATGTGCTGCATGATTATGATATAGAAGGGTTTGATTATCTGCCCGATGATTCCACGCGGATGTACCGTAAGGAAATGCTGAGGATTTTCGGCGAGAAATATGCGGCGGATTATATGTTGAGAAGATAAAGAGGAACAGAAATGAAAACAAGTGATTTTTACTTTGACCTGCCTGAAGAGCTGATTGCACAGGAGCCGCTTGCGGACAGAGCATCCAGCCGGCTGATGGTGGTGCATAAGGACAGCGGAAGGCGTGAGCATCGGCATTTTCGGGACATTAAGGAGTATCTGCGCGCAGGGGACTGTCTGGTTATCAACAATACCAAGGTTCTGCCTGCCAGATTATACGGCGAAAGAGTCGGCACAGGTGCGGCGATGGAGATTCTTTTGCTGGTGCGAAAGGATATGGATACATGGGAGGTTCTGGTGCGCCCCGGGAAAAAGGCACGCCCCGGTGACAGGATTTCCTTTGGCGGCGGCAAGCTGATTGCGGAGGTTTTAGAGGTCATCGAAGGCGGCAACCGTATTATCAAATTTGAATATACGGGTGTGTTTGAAAATATTCTGGAGGAGCTGGGCGAAATGCCCCTGCCCCCTTATATTACACATAAGCTGGAGGATAAAAACCGCTATCAGACGGTTTATGCGGAGCATGAGGGCTCTGCGGCGGCACCCACGGCAGGTCTGCATTTTACGCCGGAATTATTAAAGGAAATTGAAGACATGGGCGTGAAAATCGCACATGTGACGCTGCATGTTGGTCTGGGCACCTTCCGCCCCGTAAAGGTGGAGGATGTGCTGGAGCATGAAATGCACTCTGAGTATTATGTGGTAGAGCCGGAGCAGGCGGCGATTATGAATGAAACGAAGAAAAACGGCGGCCGCATCATTGCCGTCGGCACAACAAGCACAAGAACACTGGAATCCGTAACGGATGAAAACGGCGTGATTCAGCCCAAAAGCGGCTGGACGAAGATTTTCATTTATCCCGGATACACCTTCAAGGCGGTGGATTGCCTTGTGACAAATTTCCATCTGCCGGAATCTACGCTGATTATGCTGGTTTCTGCGCTGATGGGGAAGGAGCTTGTGATGGAAAGCTATGCCGAGGCGGTAAAGGAACGGTATCGGTTCTTCAGCTTTGGGGATGCGTGTCTGTTTCTGGCAAAAGAAAAATGAGCAATAAAAAAGCCTTACTGTAAGTAAGGCTTTTTTATTGCTCAGCCGATGCCGCCGTTTAGTGCGCCAAGAATCAGCACCAGAACGCAGACGGGGCAGAGGACATATTTACAGAGCGGATAGAACCAAGGGAACAGGGGCTTATCCCGTCCCTTATTGACCTCTGCTTCCACAAATTCACGCTTGCAGAACCAGAAGAACATGATTGCTGCCAAGCCTGCGCCGAGGGGGCAGATATAAATGGACAGCACATCCATCCAACCGGAAACAATGCCCTGGATACAGATGGAAACAACGATGCCGATGATGCCGATGGTAAGGCAGGCAGGCACACGGGCAAAGTTGAATTTTTCCTGTAGGGTTGCGATGGGCGTTTCATAGAGATTGAGGAGAGAGGTCATCCCTGCGAACAGCACTGCCACAAAGAAAATGATGGCGAACAGAGAGCCGCCGGGCATGCTGTGAAACAGATGCGGCAGGAAGATGAACATCAGCCCGGGGCCGCCCTGATCCAACTGAGAGCCTGTGGTTGCCATGGCAGGAATGATGACCAGTGCCGCAAGGCATGCCGCCAGAGTATCAAAGAAGGCAACGCGCGCCGCAGAGGCAGGAATATTTTCTTCATCGGAGAGATAGGAGCCATAGATGATGGTGCCGTTGCCTGCGATGGAGAGGGAGAAGAACGCCTGACCGAGGGCGTAAATCCATGTCATAGGGCTTTTCAGTGCGACAGGGTCTACACGAAAGATATAGCGATAGCCTGCAACTGCACCGGGCTGTAATGCAATATAGACAGCAAGCCCGACAAACAGCAGAAAAAACAGCGGCATCATGATTTTATTTGCTTTTTCGATGCCCTGCCCGATACCCATCATCATAATCAGGATGCAGAGGAGCAGTGCCGCAATCTGCCACCCGTTATTGCCGAAGGCGCTTGCCATGCCGCCAAATGCTGCCGCATAGGAATCGACATCCGCAGGGGCAAGGGTTGCACCGGTAAATGTGCCGACGGCGTATTTCAGAATCCAGCCCATGACAACGGTGTAGCCGATTGCCATTGCCAGTGCGCCGACCATGGGAATCAGCCCCAATGCCTCCCCCAGCTTGCGCTTGCCGCGGCTTTCCAGAGCCATACCGAAGGCATTGACAGGGCCGGAGCGTGCCGCACGCCCGAATGCCATTTCCCCGATGACACCTGTTGCGCCAATCAGCACAACAAAGATAAAATAAGGAATCAGAAAGGAACCGCCGCCGTAAAGGGAGACCCTTGTCGGGAACATCCAGAGATTGCCCATGCCGACCGCGGAACCTACGCAGGCAAGGATGAAGCCGAGCCTGTTGGTAAAAGAATCACGTTTTTTCATAAGTTTCTCCTTTATAAATGATAAATGCCTGTGTAGTATACCATTTTTTTCGGGAGAAGGACAGAATAAAACGGAAAATTGTGCAGAATCGGATGATTTTTTTGAGGAACAGCGGGCAGATTCTTTTCCTTGAAATAAAGGAAAATCTACTATAAAATAGAAGGAGTGTTTAGGGAAAGTCGGTGAGAAAAATGGACTTATTTGAATATAACCGCAGCTTGCAGGGCGGCAAAGAGGCACCGCTTGCGGCAAGGATGCGCCCAAGCTGCCTGGAGGATTTTGTCGGGCAGGAGCATATTGTCGGGAAGGGCAAGCTGCTTTACAGAGCCATTCAGAGCGATAGGCTCAGCTCTGTTATTTTTTATGGCCCGCCGGGGACAGGCAAGACCACTCTGGCGAAAATCATTGCCAACACCACGAAAAGCAAATTCTGCCAGATTAACGCGACAACGGCAGGCATAAAGGAGATTAAGGAGACGGTGGAGGATGCCAAGGCGGAGCTTGGGATGTACGGCAAAAGGACGATTTTGTTTATTGACGAGATTCACAGGTTCAACAAAAGCCAGCAGGATGCCCTTCTGCCGCATGTGGAGGACGGCACGCTGATTCTGATTGGGGCGACAACGGAAAATCCTTATTTTGAGGTGAACAAGGCGTTGGTTTCTCGCTCGATTGTCTTTGAGCTGCGGCAGCTTGAGGACAAGGACATCAAAAGGCTGCTGGAGCGGGCATTGACGGATGAGAAAAACGGCATGGGTATCTATCATGCGAGGATGGATGCGGACGCGATGGATTTTCTTGCAAATACGGCAAACGGGGACGCGAGAGCCGCGCTCAACGCTTTGGAGCTTGCGGTGCTGACAACGGAGCCGCAGACGGACAAAACGATTCACATTACCTTGGAGGAGGCACAGGAGTGTATCCAGAAGCGCGCGCTGAATTATGATAGGGATGGGGACAACCATTATGATACGATTTCTGCGTTCATCAAGAGCATGCGCGGCTCTGACCCAGATGCGGCTTTGTATTATCTGGCGAAGATGATTTATGCAGGGGAAGACCCGAAATTTATTGCGCGGCGGGTTGTTATCTGTGCATCGGAGGATGTCGGCAATGCAGACCCGCATGCCCTGCAGGTGGCGGTTTCTGCCATGCAGGCGGTAAATTTTATCGGGATGCCGGAGGGACGGATTCCGCTGGCGCAGGCGGTGACATACGTTGCCTGTGCGCCGAAAAGCAATGCGGCTTATTTGGGGATTGACAAGGCATTGAGCGATGTACGCAATATTCGGATTCGGACGGTGCCGCCGCACCTGAAGGACAGCCATTACAGCGGTGCGAAGGAATTGGAGCATGGCGTAGGCTACAAATACGCACATGATTACCCCGGACATTATGTGAAGCAGCAATATCTGCCGGATGAATTGGTTGGCACGGTATATTATGCAATGACGGAGAACGGCGTGGAGCGGCGCATGAAGGAGCATCTGAGGCGGCTGAAGGGGGAGTAACAGGATTTTTCTTGGAAATTTCTTGACTTTCCGATTTGATATGTTAAAATAAATTTATTATGATTTGAATGACTGTGAAGATGAAAAGTATGCAGTGAACCATCTCCAGAGAGAGGGCTTTCGGGGAAACCTGAGCTGAAAGAGCCCTTAGCCTGTGAAGCTGCGGAAGTTCCCATCGGAGTCGGCTTTCTGAACAGAGCAGTAGGAAAGCCCGTTTCGTGCTCGTTACGCATCAGAGTGCCTGTGATAGCAGGAATTTGGGTGGTACCGCGAGCCTTCGTCCCTTTGTGTGACGGAGGCTTTTTCTTTTTTGGGTGTGCCCCACCCCGTAAAAATCTGAAAAAACCTTGCAAAAGAGAGGAGAAAGCAAAAATGAAGGATAAGCTGAAACAAATCCAGCAAAAAGCGCTGAGCGCATTCCAGGATGCAAGAGAAATCAAGGATGTAGATGATTTAAAGGTGAAATTTCTGGGCAAGAAGGGCGAATTGACCGCCATTCTGAAGGAAATGGGCAAGCTTTCCGCAGAGGAAAGACCTGTCATCGGGCAGATGGCGAATGAAGTAAGACAGAGCATTGAAAAAATGCTGGAGGAAAGCAAGAAACGTCTGGAAGCGGCAGAGCTGGCACACAGACTGGAGGCAGAAAAAATCGACGTAACCATGCCCGGTAAGGAAAGACCCGAAGGGCATAAGCACCCCATGAGCATTGTAATCGACGAAATTTGCGATATCTTCAAGGGCATGGGCTACGAGGTAGCTGACGGCCCTGAGGTGGAAAAGGATTATTATAACTTTGAGGCACTGAATATTCCTGCAAACCATCCGGCAAAGGATGAGCAGGATACCTTCTATATCAATGGGGATATTCTGCTGCGTACACAGACCTCTCCCGTGCAGGTGCGTACCATGGAAAAGGGCAAGCTGCCGATTCGTATGGTCTGCCCCGGTGCGGTATATCGTTCCGATGAGGTGGATGCAACCCATTCCCCTGTATTCCATCAGTTAGAGGGTATGGTAATTGACAAGAACGTAACCATGGGCGATTTGAAGGGCGCATTGGCTGTGTTTGCGAAGGAGCTGTTCGGTGAGGATACAAAGGTTCGTTTCCGCCCGCACCACTTCCCCTTCACAGAACCCAGTGCGGAAATGGACGTAACCTGCTTTGCTTGTGGCGGCGAGGGCTGTCGTGTATGCAAGGGCGAGGGCTACATTGAGCTGCTGGGCTGTGGTATGGTACACCCCAAGGTGCTGAAAATGAGCGGCATTGACCCTGAGGAATACAGCGGCTTTGCATTTGGTATGGGTCTGGAGCGTGTAGCAATGCAGAGATACGGCATTACAGACCTGCGTCTGCTGTTTGAAAACGATGCGAAATTCCTGAAGCAGTTCTAATAGACCGCAAAAGATTGTGGGGCGTTGATTCAAGCAGGCTTTGCTTCGCAAACCTTGCCCTTCGGGCAACCGCCGCATCTGTTCGGCGGTGCGTACCCACACCCCACGAGGGGATCATCCCCTCGACCCGATTCTGCCGCAAAATATGCATTTTGCGGAGAGGGGAAAGGGATGAGAACAAAAACAGGATTCAAGTTGAGTATATCTGCCTGCAAAGAGGGGAATCTCTTGCAGGAGTCTGAGGACGGAGTTCTCGGAGAAAAAGAAAGGAGAGTTAATTTCATGGACGTACCTATGTCTTGGATGAAAGAATATGCACCCGTTACAGCGGATATCAAGGATTTTATTGAGGATATCACGTTGTCCGGTTCCAAAGTAGAGGGCTACACAACCGTAGCCGGCGAAATTAAAAACGTAGTGACAGGCTATATCAAGGAAATCGTAAAGCACCCCGATGCCGATAAGCTGGTGATCTGCACGATTGATGCAGGACAGGGCAGGGACTTAACGATTGTTACCGGCGCACCCAATGTGAGAGTGGGAGATTATGTACCTGTTGCGCTGAACAATTCTGTGATTGCAGGCGGCAAGGAAATCCACACAGGCGAGCTGCGTGGGGTTGTTTCCGAAGGGATGCTTTGCTCTGTGGAGGAATTGGGCTGCGACAGACACGATTTCCCCGAAGCACCCGAATACGGCATCTATATCTTCCCCGAACCCGTAGAATTGGGCAAGGATATTGTTGAGGTGCTGGATTTGAAGGATGAAGTGGTGGAATATGAAATCACCTCCAATAGACCCGACTGCTTCTCTATTTTGGGGATTGCAAGAGAGGCTGCCGCAACCTATGACATTCCCTTCCATTACCCTGAAATCAAGGTGGCAGAAAAGGCGGAAGGTAAGGCAGAGGATTTTGTAAAGGTAACGATTGAGAACCCTACCCTTTGCCCCAGATACGTTGCAAGAGTGGTAAAGAATGTAAAAATCGGGCCTTCTCCCAGATGGATGAGAAAAAGACTGCGTATGGCAGGTGTGCGCCCCATCAACAACATCGTTGATATCACAAACTATGTGATGATTGAAATGGGTCAGCCGATGCATGCATTCTCCATCGAAACCATCAAGGACAGCCATATTATTGTAAGAAACGCAAAAGAGGGCGAAACCATTACAACACTGGACGGACAGGAGAGAAGCCTTGACCCCTCCATGCTTGTGATTGCCGACCCCGAAAAGGCAGTTGCGATTGCAGGCGTAATGGGCGGCGAAAATTCCATGATTGTGGAGGGCTCTCAGGCGGTGCTGTTTGAATCCGCAAACTTTGACGGGCCGAACGTGCGTATTACAGCGAAAAAGGTTGGTCTGCGTACAGATGCATCCAGCAAGTTTGAAAAGGGACTGGATCCCAATCTGGCACTGGAGGCAGTGAACCGTGCGGTGCAGCTGGTAGAACTTCTGGAGGCAGGCGAGGTTGTGCCCGGCGTTGTGGATGAATACCCCAACAAGAGAGAGCCTTGGCAGCTTTCCTACAACCCTGCATGGATTAACAAATTCTTGGGGACAAACATTTCCGAAGAAGAAATGCAGAAGATTTTTGAAAAAATCGAGCTGAAGGTAGATCCTGTCAACCATATTGTAACGATTCCTACCTTCCGTCCCGATTTGGAGGCGCAGGCAGATTTGGCAGAGGAAATTGCACGCTTCTACGGCTATAATAAGATTGAAGCAACCTTGGCCTCCGGCACACCTACGGTTGGCAAGAGAACCTATGCGCAGAGCATTACCGCACTGGTGAAGGATACTGTGATTGCAAACGGTCTGTGTGAGGCAATGACATACAGCTTTGAAAGCCCGAAGGTGTTCGATAAGCTGCTGATTCCTGCGGACAGCGACTTGAGAAAGGCGATTGTGATTTCCAACCCTCTGGGCGAGGATTTCTCCATCATGAGAACGGTTTCCTTCAATGGTATCCTCACTTCCTTGGCAACAAACTACAACAGAAGAAACGAAAGCGCAGGCTTGTTTGAGGTTGCAAAGGTTTATATTCCCAAGGCACTGCCCCTGACGGAACTGCCGCACGAAATTCCCACACTGACGATGGGGATGTATGGCAATATGGATTTCTATGATTTGAAGGGGATTGTGGAGCATCTGATGCACGTTCTTGGCATGAGCAAGGTGGCAGAATATGTGACAGAAAAGGCACTGCCCTGGATGCACCCCGGCAGAACGGCTTCTGTGATCGTAAACGGCGAAAGCATCGGCTATCTGGGTGAAGTGCATCCTGCGGTGCTGAAAAACTACGGCATTGGTACAAGAGCATATCTGGCTGTTCTGGATATGGAAAAGGTAATTGCGAATGCAAACAGAGATGTGGTTTATCAGGCATTGCCGAAATTCCCCGCACTGACAAGAGATATTGCGATGCTGGTGAAGGAAGATGTAACCGTAAAGGAAATTGCGGATATCATCAAGAAAAACGGCGGCGCATATCTGGAGGAGGCAAAGCTCTTTGACGTATATCAGGGGGCGCAGATTGAAGCAGGCTATAAATCTGTGGCATATTCCATCACCTTCCGCAGTGCGGAAAAGACATTGGCAGATGCCGATATTGCAGATGCAATGGATAAGATTTTGAAGGGCTTGGCAGAGGAGCTGGGCGCACAGCTGAGAGATAAATAAGGAATCGGGATTTCCGAGAGAAAGAACCGCCACACCGAAAGGTGCGGCGGTTTTTTGATGAGAGGAACGGCGTAGGTGCGCCTAAAGAGATTTCAGAAGAATCTATTTATAAAATAGTGTAAATATTATTAAAACTAATATTGACAAAGTGAGATGCTAATGATAGAATAGGGGCAGAGGTGATAGATATGAAGCGAATGATAACGAAATGCCCCGGATGTCAGGGAACGTTGCATATTGCGAAGCTGCAATGCCCCGATTGTGGCATGGAATTAAAAAATGATTTTACATTGAGCCGTTTTGACCGATTGGATGATGCGCAGTATGAATTTCTTCTGGCATTTTTGAAAAGCAGAGGGAGTTTGAAGGAAGTGCAGGCAGAATTACAGCTTTCTTATCCTGCGGCGAAAAAGAAGCTGGAAGAATTATTAACTGCGTTGGATTTGAGTGAGACAGCTGAGAAAAGGGGAGAGGTAGATATGAGCAATTTAAAGGTGGAACAGGGCAGTACGAAAGCATCTGAAATCATCAAGGGGAAAATCAAAGAAAACGGCGGGCATGTTACGGTATATACCGCAAGGGGACTTCCTTGTGAAATCACGGCAGAGCCGGATGGGAAAACCTTTAGCAGTAATAAGCTTCCTGTGACCGATAGATATGATTACAAGGTCTTTGATGTGATTGTAGACCTTTTACTTGAGCAGGGTGGCAGAGCAAGAAAAGGAAACGGGCGAAATTATAAACTGGGCGAAAAAGGGTGTGAAACGGATACAGTGGTTGGTGCGATTGCGGTGTATCGTGGATATGAACTGGGTGCATCCGTTTATGATCCTGTGTTTGTAATGGCGGCGGTGTTGGAATGGGCAGGCATTGCGAAAAATGGACGCGGAGAATTGATTCTTACGAATGAATACAAGAGTATACTGTAAAATTGTCGGCAGATAAAGCAGACTAGAGTCTTTATGGGGGAATAAGTATGGCGAAAACGATTTTAGAGTTGAAATTTGAAGAAGAAATCAGAGATAAGATGTTTCTTGCAAAAAAAGAGTGCAACTATAATCCGACTCGCTTTCATCAGATGATTAAAAACCATGGCGGTGTTGGAACGGCAAAAAGGTTGATTGCACAGGCGCAAAAAACCGGAAATACATCAGATGGATTTACTACACTTTATCTTTGCGATAGGTTGGATTTGACAATGGAAAATTCTGTTTGTAAGGAGGAGTACCGCTCCTTATTTACTGCGGATGAAATTGCGTATTGCAAAATGGTATTAGGAATTACAGAGAGCTGAAGCATGATGAAGTAGGTTTTTTGTAAAAGGAAATGAAATGGCGGCAGGGGGTGCAGGTATGCGTTTATTTAGAATGATTATTTCTATTTTTGTGATGCTGATTGCGGGTTTGATTGGTTTTTTTGTGGGCATTAGAATAGATGAGGCGATGGGCGGTGCGATTTTATTTTCCTTGATTGCCGGAATTGCCTGTGTGATTTATGTGATAGAGAATCAGGAAAAATGAAAAGAGCGAAACAACAGCCCTTGGAGTGTGCTTTCCGAGGGCTGTTGTTATTTTACTTTACATATTCATATTTTTTGATATAGCAGATGCCGATGGGGGTGGGGCCGGTATGGGTACCGATGGTGATGCCGACGGGCCAAATTTCATCCATCACATCGAAGCCTTCTGCCAAGAGGGTCTGGCGCATTTCTTCTACGGTGGCATGGCGTTCCTTTTCCCCACGCACCAGCAGTACGCGATAGAGTTCCTTTTCGCTGCCGATTTCGTTTCTTGTCATATCCATGATGGTTTTGAGCGCTTTTTTATGCCCGCGCACCTTGCTTTCGGGATACAGTTCGCCATCGCGCATGACGATAATCGGCTTGATATTCAGAATCGCGCCTGCCAGAGCGGCGGCTTTGCCGATTCTGCCGCCCTTCTGGAGATAATCCAGAGAATCGACGGTGAAGTTGATTTTTGTCATATATTTTTGCTTATCCAGAACGGCAAGCAGATCTTCCATGGAATAGCCGGCATCGCGCATGCGGCATGCTTCATAGACCAGAAGCCCCTGCGAGCCTGTGACACAGGCACTATCCAGAACGATGATTTTGCGCTCGGGGTAGGCTTCGCTGAGGATATTTGCCGCATTTACGCCACTCTGATAGGAGCCGCTGAAATTTGCCGTAAGGCAGATACAGAAAACATCCTTACCTTCCTGCAAAACAGGTTCCATGGCATCCATGTAATCCTGCATGGAGGGCAGAGAGGTTTTGGGATAGATTTTTTCGGCATTGATTTTATCGTAAAATTCATCGGGGGTGATATCCTGCAATTCCTTTAGATACTGCACCGTGTCAAAGGAAACATGAAAGGGGACGTAGGTTACATCCAGCTGTTCCAGCACGGCGGCAGGAATATCGCAGGAGGTATCGGAAAGTATTTTATATGTAGACATAGAGCTATTCCTCCGTTTGAAATCTATAAAATCGATTTTGAATTAGTCTTTCTATCGGTTTATTTTACTTTGTATTTTGGGCGTTGTCAATAAAAAACACTGTTACACTGACGTAGTAAAGCATACCAGATGTTGTGTTATTCTCCTGTGCGGAAGTGGTTTTTATTGTAGGATTTGCCAATTTCCGAAGAAGATGGTATCATTTGTAGGCATGAAGAAAACGGAAGGGAGGAAACAGAGATGGGAAAGATTCTGGTCATTGCCGAGAAGCCCTCTGTGGCAAGGGACATTGCGAAGGTTTTGCAGGCAAAGCAGAAGGGAGAAGGCTGTCTCATCGGGGAGCGCTATGTGGTTTCCTGGGCGGTCGGGCATCTGGTGACGCTTGCGGAGCCGGAGGAATATGACGAGAAATACAAGAAATGGAATTTTTCCACGCTGCCGATTCTTCCTGAGGAAATGCAGCTGAAAGCAATCAAACAGACGAGAGACCAGCTAAAGATTCTGCACAGCTGGATGCACAAAAGGGAGATTGACAGCTTAATCTGTGCAACGGACAGTGGGAGAGAAGGGGAACTGATTTTCCGCTATATTTATGAGATTACGAAATGCAAAAAGCCGTTTCAGCGGCTCTGGATCAGCAGCATGACGGAGGAAGCCATCAAGGAAGGCTTCAGAGCGCTGAAGGACGGCAGAGAATACGATTTATTATACACCTCCGCGAAATGCAGGAGTGAGGCGGACTGGTTGGTAGGGATGAACGCCACGCGGGCGTATACCCTGCAATATCACGCGCTTTTGAGCATTGGGCGTGTGCAGACACCGACACTGGCGTTGATTGTGGAGCGGCAGAAGGAAATCGATGCCTTTACAGTGGAGGATTATTTTGAAGTGCAGGCAGACTTCGGCGGCTATACGGGGCTTTGGATTGACAGGGAGGAGCATACCCGTATCGACAGGGAGGACGCGGCGCAGGCGATTCTTGCGAAAACAAACGGCAAGCCTGCCACGATTACAAAGGTGGAAAAGGAGGAAAAGAAAACGCCGCCGCCCCTGCTTTATGACTTGACGGAATTGCAGAGGGAATGTAACCGAAAATTCGGCTTTTCCGCGAAAAAGACACTGGATATCGCGCAGAGCCTGTATGAAAAGCGAAAAATGATTACCTACCCCAGAACGGACAGCCGTTACCTAAGCGAGGACATGAAGGGAAAGGTGAAAAGCACGATTCGCCGCTTGCAGGCGTTGGAGGAATACGCGCCCTATGCGGAGCCGCTTATGCAGGAAATCCGATTTACGAAGCGTATCATTGACAATGCGAAGGTGACAGACCATCATGCCATCATCCCGACGGACGGGAAGCTGCGCCCCGAAGGTCTTTCCGAGGACGAGGGAAAGGTGTTTTCTCTGGTGGCGGCGCGTTTTCTGGCGGTTTTTTATCCGTATTATCGCTATGAGGTAACGAAGGTTTACGCCGAGGCGGAGCAGGAACGCTTCCTTTCCAAGGGGACGGTTGTTCTGGAGGAGGGCTGGCAGGCAGTGGAAAAGGCACTGGTGCCGACTGCGACGAAGAAGAAAAAGGCGAAGAACGAGGAGGAACAGAAGCTGCCGCTCTTGCAGGAGGGCGAGGTGCGGACGATTCGCAGCATGGAGCTGCTGCGGAAAAGGACGAAGCCGCCTGCACCCTATACGGAAAGCAGCCTGCTTTCTGCGATGGAAAACGCAGGACGGTTTGTGGAGAACGAAGCACTCAAGGAGCAGATGAAGGACAGCGGCTTAGGCACACCGGCTACAAGAGCCGCCATCATTGAGCGACTGCTGACGGTGGGGTATCTAACGCGAAAAGGGAAAAACCTTCTGCCGACGGAAAAGGGCAGAAAGCTGATTGAGGTTGTGCCGCAGGAGATGCGCTCGCCGCAGACCACGGGCAAATGGGAAAAAGGACTTTCCTCGATTGCAAAGGGCAAAATGACGGAGGAACGCTTTATGGCAAGTATTCGCCGCTATGTGCAGTTTTTGATACAGGATGCGGCATCGGGCAGGCGGGCGGATGTTATCTTCCCTGAGGAGCAGGTGCGCGGAAAACGCCGCAAAACAAATGCCTTTGGGAAATGCCCTTTCTGCGGACGGGATATTCTGGAAAACTCAAAATCCTTTTATTGCGCAGGATGGAAAAGCGGCTGCAAATTTTCGCTCTGGAAGGACAGCCTGAAGCCATACGGTCTGGAGCTGGACGGCGGTATGGTGAAGCTGCTGCTGAAAAAGAACAAATCCGAGCGCATGGCGGTGACACTGCCGCAGACGGGTGAGAAGGGAACGGCGGTTCTGATTCTGAACAAGGACAAGGGCGGACAGATAGAGCTGATGGATTTTACAAGAGAGAACGCTTAAGTCGAAATCAGGAGAAAGAAAGAGTTGAAAGAAGAAAAAAGATTTGATATGATTTTAAATTGTGAGAAAAAATTTCTGAAATAGTGGAAAGATAGTAAGGATTGGAGAAGAACATGGAACAGATCTACAGTATGCTGGGGATTTCTGCGGAGGTAGAAGCCTTTGGCAATGCGGTTTTAAAGGATTTAAAGGAACGCTTTGAAAAAATTGACGCGGTGGCGGAATATAATCAGGCGAAGGTACTGCGTGCCATGCAGGAGGAACGCGTGGACGGAACCTGCTTTGCGGGCTCGACGGGCTATGGCTACAATGACAACGGGCGCGATAAGCTGGAAAAGGTGTATGCGCGCTGCTTCGGGACAGAGGCGGCTCTGGTGCGCCCCCAAATTACCTGCGGCACACATGCACTGGCAATCGCGTTGAGTGCGAACCTTTTGCCCGGGGATGAGCTGCTTTCCCCTGTCGGCAAGCCGTATGACACACTGGAAAACGTCATCGGAACAGTGCCCTCTGCCTGCTCTCTGATGGAATACGGGGTCAGCTACAGACAGGTGGAGCTTATGGAGGATGGGACATTTGACTATCCTGCCATCAGAGAAGCCATCAATGAAAAGACAAAGCTGGTGACGATTCAGCGTTCCAAGGGCTACGCCATGCGCCCGACCTTTTCTGTGCAGCAGATTGGGGAGCTGATTGCGTTTATCAAGGAAATCAAGAGTGATGTGATTTGCATGGTGGACAACTGCTATGGTGAATTTGTGGATGTGATTGAGCCATCCAATGTGGGGGCAGATATGATTGTCGGCTCTTTGATTAAAAATCCCGGCGGCGGTCTGGCTCCTATCGGCGGCTATATCTGCGGCAAGCAAAGCTGCATTGACAGATGCGCATACCGTCTGAGCGCACCCGGTCTGGGACAGGAGGTCGGTGCCTCTCTGGATCTGAACCGTGCGCTGTATCAGGGCTTTTTCCTTTCTCCTACCGTAACGGCAGGGGCGTTGAAGGGAGCTGTTTTTGCGGCGAATGTGTATGAAAAGCTGGGCTTCCGTGTGATTCCAAACGGCACAGAGCCCCGTCATGATATCATTCAGGCGGTGGAGCTGGGCAGTGCCGAGGCCATGGAGGCATTCTGTCAGGGGATTCAGGCGGCGGCACCTGTGGACAGCTATGTTACGCCGATTCCCTATGCGATGCCGGGGTATAACTGCGATGTCATCATGGCGGCAGGGGCATTTATCCAAGGCTCCTCGATTGAACTGAGCGCGGATGGCCCGATCAGAGCACCCTATTCTGTTTATTTCCAAGGCGGACTGACATGGTTCCATGCGAAAACAGGGATTTTGATGAGCCTGCAGAAGCTATATGAAAAAGGGTTGGTAAATATATAAATATAAATCGAAATCAGGATATTGCAAGGCGGTCGAGTTTATCGACCGCCTATTTTTTGCCAAAAAGCAGGGAGAGCATCCTTTTATCCAGACAGCCGAGCAGAAAAAGAAACAGGAGATACAGAACGCCCATGCCGCAGAGCGAGCCGAGGAACAGCAGCTTGGATGGGGCAAAAATGCGGATACAGTATTTTGTTATCAGTCCGGCGGCGGCACCGGCAAGCAGAGGCTTGAGAAAGCAGGCAGAGCAGGAGGGCAAAACGGCGGTGCGTTTCCAAAGGCGGTGCAGGGAGCAGCTGACGGAAAACAGCAGGCTGAGAAACCAGCCGCCCAGAAACGCCGCCACGCCATAGGCAGGCATGCAGAACCAGATGACAGCAATGCTGATGCAGGAGGAAAGAATGTTGTTGCGGAAAAGGAAAAGCTGCTCTCCCAGACCGTTCAGAAGTCCGTGAAGGGTGGTCTGCGCATAAAGCAGAGGACAGAGGAAGGCGAGCGGAAACAGCACCTGCCCCAATGCCGCGCGGTCATAGACGATATAGCAGATTTCGTGTGGAAAAACGGCAAACAGCGCCGCCGCCCCGAACCCAATGACAGAGGTAAAGAGGAAGGTGGCGGAAACGGTTTTGCTGATGCGGGTATCCTGCCTGACGGCGCAGGCTTCGGAAATTTCCGGCACGAGGGAAACGGATGCTGCCATCAGGCAGGCGGAGGGCAGGAGAACAAGGGGCATTGCCATCCCTGTCAGCTCGCCGTAGGTGGAGAGGGCTTGAACGGTATTCTGCCCATGGAGCTGCAGCTGTCTGGGAATCAGGAGATTTTCAACGGTGGAAAGGAGTGAGCCGGCAATGCGGCTTGCGGAAAGCGGCAGGGCGGTGCTTAAAATCATGGCAAGGACGGCAGGAGAGGACAGCGTGGGCTTGCGTATGAATTTATGTTTCCTTTTATAATGGAAATAATTCCAGACGGTAAAGCTGCAGGAAAGCAGTTCCCCGAACAGGATGCCGCAGACGGCGGCACCGCAGGCATAGCTGAGCCCGCGCGAGACAAAGATGCCTGCCAGAAAATAAATCGTCAGGATACGGACGGTTTGCTCCAGCACCTGTGAAAAGGCGGGGACGAGTGTCTCCTGTATGCCGAGAAAGAAACCGCGAAAGCAGGAGCTTGCTGCCATAAACGGCACAGCCAATGCCAGAAGGCGCAGGGAAAAAGCGGCGCGCCTATCCCTGAGCAGAGAAAGGGCGATGCTATCCGCGCCGAAAAACAGGACACAGCTGACAGCCACGCTTGCACAGAGGGAAAGGCAGACCGCCTGCTTGACAATCCGCCCGATATTCCCATTCTGTCCGCGGATGTATTCCTGTGCGGCAAGGTGGGAAATGGTTGTGGTGAAGCCGGCGGAGGTGATGCTCCATGCAAGCATATACAGCGGCAGAATCAGCTGATACAGACCCATGCCCTCTGCGCCGATGGCGTTTGACATGAAAACACGATAGAAAAATCCCATACATTTTGTGATGAGATTGGCACAGGTCAGGATAAGGGTTCCGGTGATGATATTTTTTCTGCTCATGGCAAAGCCTCCGAAGGGGGTTCTTTTACTTATATGACAAGAGGACAGGAAATAGAAGGGAAACAGGGAGAAAACGGGGATTTGACTGAACAAAAGTAATGTTTTTTTGGAAGAAAAAGGTAGAAAATTATGCGGATATTTCGCATATAAACCGTCAAAAAGACTGAAAAACAAATATTCTTATGATTTTCGTGCGTTATAATAAACAGTTTTGCAAGGACGATAAAAAAATTCATTGAAATGTATTGACAACATTTTCTTTGAGCGATATAATCTACTCACAAAGAGCATATAGCCGAAGGAAGAAGTGAATTTATTTCATTCATTTTTTACAAAAACAAATGAAATTCTGCTGCGGACGGGAGAAAAAAGAGCTGTTTTTCCCCAAGAGCCGATTGCCGCAGAGAAGCTTTTGTGTGATGCTTCGGAATGTGCTTCACTTGCTGGAAAACTGACGGAAGCATTTCTGTGCAGGCAAAAACGGAATTATTTTATCAGCATTATTATTGCCTGCGTTGCAGAAGCACCGATGGTTTCAGCGCATACCCTAAAAAGGAGGAAGGAAGAAATGAGTAACAACAACAACGAAATGAAGAAGGAACTCGGCATGGGCGCTGCTATGGCTACAGTAGTCGGCTGCGTAATCGGTTCCGGTGTATTCTTCAAACCCACAGCAATCTACACAGCAACAGGCGGTGCGCCCGGTCTGGCAATCATCGCATGGGTGGTAACCTCTCTGGTTTGCCTGTGTGCGGCAATGACATTTGCCGAAATCGCAATCTTGATTCCCGAAACAGGCGGTATGCCCGTATATCTGAAAAAGGTATTCGGTGATAAGGTTGGTTATCTCTGCGGTTGGATGCAGACTGTTGTATTCTATCCCGGTCTGGTTGCGGCATTGGCAGTAGCGGTTGCAAACCAGGCAAAGCTGTTCCTGGGCGACGGCATGGTTGTTCCTGTAGCAATCGTATGTATCATCATCATGGTTGCGCTGAACTGCATGGGTGCTAAGGTTGGCGGTGCAGCACAGACTATCTTTACCGTAGCAAAGCTGATTCCTCTGATTCTGATTATGATTTTCGGCTTCATTAAAGGCAACGGCAATCCCATCTTCGACCCTATGCTGGGGGATGGGCTGAAATTCGGCTCCGTTCTGGGGCAGCTGATGATTGCAGTTCTGTTCGCATACGAAGGCTGGACAAACGTAGGTGCAATCGCGGGCGAAATGAAAGATCCCGGCAGAGACCTGCCTAAGGCGATTGTTGGCGGCGTAGCACTGATTATGGCAGTTTATATTATCATCAACCTGGCTTACCTGTGGGTACTGCCTGCTGATGTAATGATGAATCTGGAATCCCCTGCATCCGCAGTAGCAATGCAGATCTTCGGCAACATGGGTGGTAAAATCGTATCCGTTGGTATTATGATTTCCGCCGGCGGCGCATGCAACGGCTTTATCCTGTCCGGTTCCCGTACAGCACTGTACATGGCAGAACAGGGTGACCTGCCCGGCAGCAAGGCTCTGTCCAAAATCTCCGGCACAGGCGTTCCCATCAACTGCATTTTCCTGATTGGTATTCTGGGTGCAATTTATGCACTGACAGGTCAGTTCGACCTGCTGACAAACCTTGGTACATTCGTAGGCTGGGTATTCTATACACTGACATTTGCAGCAGTTATGGCTTACAGAAAACAGGCTCCCGATCTGAAACGTACTTACAAGGTACCTGCATACCCTGTAATTCCTATCATCGCAATCATTTCCGGTCTGTATGTTCTGCTGAACCAGCTGTTCATGGCAGGTCCTGATGCAAGAAAGGTTGCTGTAGGCGGTATCATTCTGGTACTGATTGGCTTGCCCGTTCGTGCAATCTTCACAAAGAAGAAAGCGGCATAAGGCAGTCTGAACGATTTTGTTCCATAAATTAAAAATATTTGCTTGTGAAAGGCTTCAAAGGCGTATTCTTTCTGAACTAGACGGTTCGGAGGGGATACGCCTTTTGTTTGTGAAAATAAAGTTGTCTGAGAAGACGGAAAAGGTAGGAAATGCCCATAAAACCGAAGCGGGCAAAACTTTTTCTCTTTTGCACAAATACAGAATACACCGAAAATTCTGCTAAAATGTACGACTTATCTGTGAAATTGAGCGGTGGAATATACAAAACACACAATAAAAACGGGGGTGTTAAGAAAATGGTAAAAAATATATCGTCAGATACCACTAACAGTCTTGACAATTTTTTGATAATCATTGATAATATATTGTATTGGAGTAAATGCAGATGCCAGTTTCAGCTTGAATTTTCAACAAAAGCCGGAGGAATTTCGGCTTTTTCGGCAGAAGGAAACGGCATTTTCATGGAAACAGAAGGGAAGTAAATGCTTTTGAGGGAAGGATGGTTCAATGTATTTATTATTGTTACTGCTGTGGTTTATTTTTAATGGCAGAGTAACGCTGGAAGTTGCCCTGTTTGGGATAGTGATCTGCGGCTGGCTTTATTGGTTTATTTGCAAGTACATGGGCTACAGCTTTCAGAGAGAGAAGGTTCTTGTGAAAAACATTCCTCTTTATCTGAAATATGCCTTTGTTTTGCTCTGGGAAATTTTCAAGGCGAATGTGGATGTCATCAAGATTATTTTTTCGCCGAAAAAAGCAGAGATTCAGCCTGCACTTGTAAGGTTTCATACGGATTTGAAAAGTGAAGCCTCCTTGGTTGCTCTGGCGAACTCCATCACACTGACCCCCGGCACCTATACGGTGGAATTGGAAAACGGAGAATATGTTGTGCAGGCGCTGGATCGGGAAAAATTCGGCGAGGGTCTGGAGGATTCCGTTTTTGTAAAGCAGTTGAGAAGGTTGGAGGGATGAGCGTATGAGCGATACAATGCATTTTATACTGGAAATCGCTATGTTCGTTCTGGCGTGCGGCATGATTCTGGCGTTTATCCGTGCAGTCAGAGGGCCTCGTTTTACGGATCGTATTGTGGCGATTAACATGATTGGTACCATGACGACGGTGATGATTGGGATTCTTTCCGCTTATCTGGGCGAAACCTCTCTGGTGGACGTTTCTCTGGTTTATTCCTTGCTGAGCTTCTTGGCGGTAGTGGTGATGTGTCACGTTGTTACCCTGCATCATAAGGGTCGTCTGCTGTTTCTGGCAAGAAAGGAAAAGGAGGCAGAGGAAAAATGTCAATAAGAGAAATCATTGCAGCAATCTGCATTTTTATAGGGCTGTTTGTGTTCTTTTGTTCGATTCTGGGGATTTATCGCTTTAAATATGCGTTAAACCGTATGCACGCAGCAGCCTTAGGGGATACCATGGGAATTTTCTTTGTTGTATTAGGTCTTCTGATTTTAGGGCAGGATATTTTCCACATGGCAAAATATGCCCTTATCATTCTGTTTTTCTGGCTATCCAGTCCCATTTCGACACACCTGATTGCGAAGGTAGAGCTTCTGACAAACAAAGACTGTGAAGAAAGGATGAAGGACAGATGAGCGATTTTAGCGTTACCATTCAGATGATTTTGGTTATTTTTCTCATTGCCAGTGCTATCGGCGTTTCTGTAACAAGAAAGCTTTTTATGGCGGTTATCGTTTTCATGGGGTATAGCTCCGTTATGGCAATTGTGTGGCTTTTTCTGGAATCTCCCGACCTGGCTATCACAGAGGCGGCTGTTGGCGCAGGGATTGATACGGTACTATTCTTCCTGACGCTGAAGAAGGTTCACGCACTGAAAGGCACAAGGGAGGGGTGATGAGATGAAAGAAGAAAAATCATTTTGGGAGAAATTGAAACGCTGGATTGACGGGGACGAGGTGCTTCTCGATGCAGATGAAATTATCTCCAAAAAAGAAAAAAAAGAGTTTATTCTGGAAGAAAGATTTTTCCCGATTGGAGACATTCGTTCCAATGTAACCCTGTATTGTGTGCTTTCCGTTTTCGTTACGGTGGTATTCATTACAGTTATGCTGCATGTAGTTATGGAGCTGCCGATGTTTGGCGACCCGAACAGCATCACCAACAACGAGGTTGCGGCGCGCTACTTGGAAAAAGGGATTGCGGAAACAGGCGCAATCAACTTTGTTGCAGGCATGATTCTGGATTACCGTGCCTTTGATACCTTTGGCGAATCCAATGTACTGTTTATGGCGGTTATCGCGGTGCTGATGCTGCTGCAAAGAGATAAAAAGAACATTGATGCGGCAGAGGATCAGGAAATGCAGGAGGACGAAATGCTGGATGCAGAGGATTCCAAGCTGATTCTGAAAAAGGGCGCGAAATGCCTTGCTCCTGTGGTTATCCTGTATGGAATCTATGTTGTTTTAAACGGACATCTTTCTCCCGGCGGCGGCTTTTCCGGTGGGTCTATCATCGGCGCAGGTCTGATTCTGTATTCCGTGGCATTCGGACATAAGAAGATGCAGACCTTCTTTACGATTAAAACACTGACTGTGACAACGGCGGCGTGCCTGCTGACCTATTGCGGCTGTAAGAGCTATTCCTTCTTTACAGGGGCAAACCATGTCGGCTGGGAGGTACCGAAGGGCACACCCGGTGCAATTTTAAGCTCCGGCTTTATCTTGCCGTTGAATATCTGTGTCGGTCTGGTTGTTGCATGTACGATGTATGGGTTCTATGCGTTATTTACAAAAGGAGAAGTCTGATTATGAGTCAACTGTTGACAAATTATTATGAAGCAGCTTCTGTTATTCTTTTTGGCATTGGATTCATGAATCTGCTTCTGCAAAGAAATCTGATTAAAAAGTTTATTGGTCTGAATATTATGGATACGGCTACCTATCTTTTTCTGGCGGCGAAGGGCTATGTGGCAGGCAGAACTGCCCCGATTTTGACAAACGGCATTATTGATGCGGATTATTATATCAACCCCATTCCTGCCGGTCTGGTTCTGACGGGTATTGTTGTATCGGTATCTGTAACAGCGTTCTCTCTTGCTCTGGTTCTGCGGCTGTATAAGCATTACGGCTCGTTGGATATGGATGAAATCCTGAGAATGATGAGAGAGGAGGAAGGGGAATAATATGGAACATCATGTAAATCTCGTACATAATATACCTTTCTTCAGCGTCTTTTTTGCGATGTTCTGCGGCATCATTACGCCTCTGCTCAAAAGCGGACGTGCGGCACGCCATCTGCATGGCTTTATGGTAGGGCTTGTCGGCGTGCTTTCTGTTGTGCTTCTGGTGAGCGTGGTGAAAAATCAGGAAGCGTATACCTTTATGATGGGGCATTTTCCTGCACCCTGGGGAAATGAATTGCGCATCGGGCCTCTGGAGGCGTTGCTGGCGGTTATGGTCAGTGTGGTTATGTTTTTAACCATCACGGCAGGCAGCAGGCAGATTTTTGAGGAAATTGTTCCGGAAAAACAAAAATTTTACTTTATTATGCTGAATGCAACCTATGGCGCAATGCTGGCAATGACATATACAAACGATATGTTTACAGGCTACGTTTTCATTGAGATTCTGACGATTGCCTCCTGCACGCTGATTCTGGCAAGAGGGACAAAGCAGGCGATTGTCGGCACAACGCATTATCTGGTGTTCGGCTGTATGGGCTCCGGTCTGTTCCTGCTGGGTGTTTGTATTCTTTATGGCATCACAGGGCATCTCTTATTCCCGCAGATGAAGGAAACGATTGCCATGCTGATGGAAACAGGGCAGTATCATTTCCCGCTGATGATTGTAGTCAGCCTGATGTTTGTGGGGCTGGGCATCAAGAGCGGTCTGTTCCCGTTCCATTCTGCACTGCCTACGGCTTACGGCTCTACGATGACAACCTCGAATGGGATTTTGTCCGGTCTGGTGCTGAAGGCATATATTATTCTGGCAATCAAGCTGGTATTTGAAGTATTTACCATTGAAACACTGGTTAAATTGAGAATTGCGGACGTTCTGTTCGTTCTTGGCGTTCTGGGCATGATTATGGGCTCCTTCTATGCCATGCGGGAAGGTCGGCTGAAGCGTATGCTGGCATATTCCTCTGTGGCACAGATTGGCTACATCTTTATGGGGATTGGCTTAGGCTCAGAGGCCGGGATGCTTGCAGCCTGCTTCCATGTTCTGGCACATGCCGTTACAAAATCTATGCTTTTCCTTTGCTGTGGTACCTTTATTGAGGAGGCCGGCGGCAAGGAGCAGCTGGAAAACCTCAAGGGGGCGGCTTACCGCAACCCTCTGGCAGGGATTGCCTTCATCGTTGGGGCTATGTCCATGATTGGTGTGCCGCTGTTTGCAGGGTTCATCTCCAAGCTATACTTTGCGGAGGCTGCATTGGAAATGACGGGGACACGTCTGGTTCTGGTTCTTGCGGCACTGGCTATTTCCATGATTCTGAATGCGATGTATTTCCTGCCCTCTGTTATTGCAATCTGGTCTCGCCCTGAGACAAAGGAAAAAACAGTCAGAGCGCAGAATTCTCCGCTGTTTGCAATGGCAATGGTACTGTTTATTGTAGTCAATTTGGCGCTGGGTATCGGCTATCGTCCCATTATCGAAATCATGAAAATGGGTATCGAGCTGATTCAGGTTGCATTATGATGAGAGAATGAGGTGAAAGAAATGAACGGATCTGTACTTTTGCTGCTCCCGATGATTTTGCCCTTCATTTTTGGTCTCATCATTGGTTTCCAAAAGGAGGAAAAGCAGCGCAATATTCTGGTATTTATTGCAATGGCTGTGGAAGCGGCTCTGGTCTGGTATCTTTGCAGCGGAGAGATGCAAACCTTCGTGCTCTGGCGGATATCTGACCGATTGGCACTTGTTTACAAAACGGACGGATTGGCAAGATTCTTTGCCTGCCTTATCAGTACTATCTGGCTGATTGCGGCAGTGTTCTCCATGGAATATATGAAGCATGAGCATAAGCCGGCGCGGTTCTTCATGTTTTATACGTTTTCTCTGGCGGCATTGATGAGTCTTTGCTTCTCCGAAAATATGATGACGATGTATCTGTCCTATGAATTTATGACAATTCTGACAGCACCACTGGTTATCCATACGGGTACACCTGAGGCAACGCGTGCGGGCTTGAAATATCTGGGGTATTCCTTCTTCGGCGCAGGCTTAGGTCTGATGGGGTTCTTCTTCCTGAACACCTATTGCAGAACAACCATCTTTATGCCCGGCGGCACGCTGGATATGGCGATGGTGGCAGGGCATGAAAACCTGCTTCTGGTTGTGTTCTTCCTGATGGCGCTTGGCTTTGGCTGTAAGGCGGGTATGTTCCCCCTGCATGCTTGGCTGCCGACGGCACACCCCGTTGCACCTTCTCCTGCATCCGCAGTACTTTCCGGTATCATCACGAAGGGTGGTATCATCGCTATCATTCGTGTGACATATTATCTGTTTGGCGTGGATTTTCTGCGCGGCACTTGGGCGCAGACGGCTTTGCTGGTGCTTTCCATTGTGACGATTTTCATGGGCTCCATGCTGGCATATAAGGAAAAGCTGCTGAAAAAGCGGCTGGCGTATTCCACGGTTTCAAACGTATCGTATGTTGTGTTTGGGCTGATGCTGATGTGCCCTGCCGGATTTATGGGTGCGCTGCTGCAGGTGGTATTCCATGCAGTTGCAAAGAATATCCTCTTCCTTTGTGCAGGTGCAATCATCTATAAGACGCATAAGACCTACGTTTCTGAGCTGAAGGGCATTGGCAAGGAAATGCCGATTGTGATGTGGACATTTGCGCTTGCGGCACTTTCGCTGATCGGGATTCCGCCCACAAGCGGCTTTGTGAGCAAATGGTATCTGGCACAGGGCGGCTTGCTGCCACAGGCGGGGATGCTTGGTCTGGTCGGCGTAGCGGTGCTGATGGTCAGCGCACTGCTGACGGCAGGCTATTTGATGAGTATTGTAGTGAATGGGTTCTTCCCCGGCAAGGATTTTGATTATACATCCTTGCAGAAGAAGGAGCCGAATTATTTGATGACGGTACCTCTGGTGCTGCTGAGTATTGCTGTAGTCGGCTTTGGCATGATGCCTGCGCCTTTGATGCAGGCAATCCGCAGTATCAGCGGAATGATTTTCTAAGGGAAAGGGAGGGAACATTATGAACGCATTTGCGATATTGTTACCGGTGATCTTTCCGATCATTGCAGGTGCCTGCCTGCTGCCGGTAAAATTTAGTGACAGAAAGGCGCGCCAGAAGGTGGTTTTGCCGATTATTGTGCTGAATGCGATTTTTGCATTGTATGCCATCTTCTTTGCGGACAGCGGCGCGATTACGATTTTCCGCTTCAGCAACAGATTGTCTCTGGCACTGCATGTGGACGGCTTATCCAAGATTTTCGGTACGATGGTATCTCTGCTCTGGATTCCCACAACGATTTATGCCTTTGAATATATGACACATGAAGGACATGAAGACCGTTTCTTCTCCTTCTTTACCATGACATTCGGCGTAGTTATCGGGATTGCCTTTGCGGATAACTTCTTAACGATGTATCTGTTCTACGAATTTCTGACGTTGGTGACATTGCCTATCGTTATGCACCAGTTCGATAATAAGGCGCGTCACGCCGGGAAAACCTATGTCCTTTATATGATGTTTGGTGCATCTCTGGCATTTATCGGGTTCGTGTTTGTGCTGTTCTACGGCACAACGACAGATTTTGTTTACGGTGGCGTGCTGAATCCCGATTTGATTGCAGGCAATGAACAGATGCTGCGGTTGGTATTTGTGCTGGCGTTCTTCGGCTTTGGTGTAAAAGCGGCGGTATTCCCGTTTTATCGCTGGCTGCCGAAGGCATCCGTTGCCCCCACACCCGTTACGGCTCTGCTGCATGCTGTGGCAGTCGTAAAATCCGGTGTATTTGCCATCATCCGTCTGACGTATTACGCCTTCGGTACGGAATTTTTGATTGGCACATGGGCGCAGTATGTGATGCTGATTGCAGCTTCGATTACGATTGTGTTCGGCTCGACCGTTGCACTGCGGACACCGCATATCAAAAGAAGATTTGCATATTCTACCATCTCCAATCTGTCCTATATCATTTTTGGCGTTGCCATTATGACACCGACAGGGCTTGCGGCAGGGATGCTGCACATGATTTATCATGCGGTAATCAAAATTACGCTGTTCTTTACTGCCGGTGCGATTTTATATAAAACCCACAGAGAATATCTCTACGAGGTGGAGGGCTTCGGCAAGCTGATGCCGATTACCTTTGCAACAATGGCAATTACGGGGATTGGTCTGGTTGGCGTGCCGCCCTTTGCAGGCTTCCACAGCAAATGGGCATTGGCAACTGCGGCAACCGCAAGCGGCAACCCTGTTACCTATATCGGCGTGGTTGCGCTGATTCTATCTGCACTGTTGACGGCATTGTATATCTTCTCCATCATCATTCGGGCATATTTCCCGCGGGAGAAGGAATACCCTGCAGGCTATTACGATCATGTATCCGATCCGAATAAATATATGACAGTGCCTTTGATTGTTCTGGCAGCTGTTTCGATTCTGATGGGTCTGATGCCTGCGACACTGCTGGGCATTATGAATGATGCGATTATGGGCATACTGTAAAGGAGGGGAGAAAGCATGGAAACTATGACAACAAGTATAATTTTACCGTTTCTGGTGTTCTTTCCTTTTCTGGGTGCGGTAATCAGCTACATCATTGGGCGCAGCAATAAGGGCGCAAGGGATATCTGGTGCTGGATTTTATCCGCGGTGATTTTCATTGCGAGCCTGACGCTCATCGGGAAGGAAACGGTTTATAGCCTGCGCGGCTTCTGCGGCTTGGGGCTGAGCTTTGCGGCGGATGGCTTCGGCGTGATTCTTGCCGTGCTGACGGGCGCAATCTGGCTGATTACAACCATCTTTTCCAAGGAATACATGGCGGCTGAACGGAACAGAAATCGGTATTATTTCTTTGTGTTCCTGACATTGGGCGCAACGATGGGGATTTTCCTTTCCGCTGATTTGTTTACCACCTTTATCTTTTTTGAAATTATGTCCTTTACCTCTTTTGTGCTGGTTATGCACGATGAGGAGGCGTTTACGGTTCGCTCCGCAAAGACCTATCTGGCGGTAGCGGTGCTGGGTGGTCTGGTTACACTGATGGGCCTGTTTATGATGTATCAGAAGGCAGGCACCTTGAACATGGCAGAGCTGACCGCATTCATGCAGAGCCAAGAAAATCCGGCTGATTTTTATGTGATTGGCGTGCTGATTCTGTTTGGCTTTGCGGCAAAGGCGGGTCTGTTCCCGCTGCATATCTGGCTGCCGAATGCGTACACCGTTGCACCGGCACCCTCCAGTGCGCTGCTGAGCTGCCTGCTGACAAAAACAGGTGTATTCGGCACGATTATCGTAAGCTGCAAGCTGTTCCTGCATGATGCGGCTTGGGGACAGTTTATACTGATTTTGGGCATTATCACAATGGTGCTTGGCGCAGTTTTGGCGGTATTCTCCGTCAATCTGAAACGCACATTGGCTTGCTCCTCTATGTCCCAGATTGGCTTTATCATCATCGCTGTCGGGATGCAGGGGCTTCTGGGCGAGCATAACGCCTTGGCGGCAAGCGGCACACTGCTGCACTTCCTGAATCACTCCCTGTTCAAGCTGCTGCTGTTCCTTGGCGCAGGTGTGATTTTCATGAACCTGAGAGAATTAAATCTGAATAAGATTCGTGGCTACGGCAAGGATAAGCCGCTGCTGAAGCTGATTTTCCTGATGCCGATTCTGGGTATCGGCGGTATCCCTCTGTGGAACGGTTATATCTCCAAAACGCTGATTCACGAAAGCATGGTGGAATATATCGAGGTGCTGAAGGAAGCAGGGCAGTCCATCGCGTTTATGAAGGGTGCGGAAATTCTGTTCCTGTTCTCCGGTGGGCTGACACTGGCCTATATGACGAAGATTTTCGTATGTATCTTCCTTGAGGATAACCCCTACGGCGCACCGAAGCCTGTCAAAAACGCACCTTACATCAGCAAGCTGATGGCGGTAATTCTGGGCGCGATTGCAATTTGCTTGCCGATTCTGGGGATCTTCCCACACCAGACACAGGATGCTCTGGCGGCAATGGGCGCACATTTCATGAATGCACATACCCCTGCGCATGCCGTGCATTATTTTGCATGGGTAAACCTCAAGGGTGCGGTGATTTCCATCTGTGTGGGCATTGTGGTGTATTTCCTGTTCATCCGCAAGGTGCTGATGCAGAAGGATGCAAAGGGCAATCTGGTTTATGTGGATCGCTGGCCGGAATGGTGCAATCTGGAGGATAAGGTATATCGCCCGATTCTGCTGACCGTTCTGCCTTATGTGGGTGGCTTCTTCGCCCGTATCGCAGGAAATCTGATGGATGATATCATTGCATTGCTGCGTATCTTTATCTTCAATAATGATAATGGACGCATTGTTCCGCCGGAGGATAAATATTTCTCCGCCTATACGGATTATGAAAATGACCATCAGGTATACCGCGAAGGCTTCGCGCGGAGTATTCTGCTGATTGGTCTGGGTCTGACGATTGCGGTAATCTATATCATTGTTTAACGGAAAAATTTTGAAAAGTCCCTATTAGGTGTGTTCCAATAAGAAAGCATGAAGAAAATGAAATAGCTGTAGCTTTCAGCATTTCAGAATGTAAGGTTTCTTATTCGGACGCACCTTTTATGGGGACTTTTTTAATGTGAAAAAAAGAAGGGTATAGCTGCTTCATCTTTGTCCATACTAAGGAAAAAGAAGGAGAGGGAAAGCTATGGATTTTAAACAGAGCGAAACAAAGAAAAACCTTATGCGTGCCTTTGCAGGGGAAAGTCAGGCGAGAAACCGTTATATCTTCGCTGCGGCGCAGGCGAAAAAACAGAAAATGCAGGTGGTGGAATTTGTATTCAGGTTTACTGCCAAGCAGGAGGAGGCGCATGCGGCGGTTTTTTATCAGCATTTGAAGGAGCTTTCGGGGGAAACGGTTCACATTGACGGCGGCTACCCCGTGGATATTTACGAATCCGTTTCGGAAATTTTGCGTGCGGCAGAGCATAACGAATATGAAGAATTTGACCCGGTATATCAGGCGTTTGGGGATAAGGCGCTGGAGGAGGGCTTTCCGCAGGTGGCAGCATCCTTTCATCAGATTGCAGGCATTGAAAAAACACATGGAGACCGTTTCGGACAGCTTGCGGATTTATTGGAGGAAAATAAATTATTCATCAGTTCTGTGGAATGTAAATGGATGTGCTTAAATTGCGGCTTTATTTTTGAGGGGAAGGAGGCTCCGCAGGAATGTCCTGTTTGTCAGCACGACAGGGGCTTTTTCATTCGATTGGAGCTGGCACCCTATACGGCAAAGGCGTAAAAAAGGGGATAAGGCAAATTTACCTTATCCCATACATAGCTTTTAAAAGGGCGCATTGTCCCAATGCTTCCCGTTGATGGTGGCGTGCTCATCCTCTTCCAAGGGGATGACAATGCACTTTTTACCATTGATAAATTCCGTCTGGATGGCAGGCAGTTTTTCCGCAGAAACCTGCAAAATGACCTCTTTTTCAGGGAGTGCTTCCTTTTCCTCCAATTTTTGCTTTAGGCTTTCTACCTCTAATGCCAGCACATTCGCTTTTTTCGCAGCAGCGTGCGTTTGCAATGCCTTGCTGTCAATCAGATTTTCCGCAAGGGGAGGGGTATCGCCGAAGGCTTCCTCGCAAATTTCCTCCACCTTGGAAATGACTTCCTCGGAAAGACCTTTTTCTGCCATAGCCTCCCGAATGGCAGGCGGTGTCAGGAGAACAGGCTCGTTTTCAAACACGTTTTTGTGTTCCTCCACCATATCATTCAAATCCTGCTGAATATCCAGAATGACGGTTTTCGCATCCTCCACCTCCTCGGAAATAACATCCTTTAAAATGCCATGGAAGGTCTTTTTTTCCTCGGCGGCGGTGCGCTTTGCTTCACAGCCCAAAACCTCCTGCATGAACGCAGGCTGCGCCTTTTTGGCATCCTTCACATAATAGCCCATGGCATTTACATCGCTGCTGCGGTCGGAAAAGGCAGGAAAGAGAAACCCTGTTTCGGGGACGGAAACCACCCAATCACGAATACGAGGCGCGATGATGTTTTTATCCTTATGATAGCCTAAGCCCGCTTTTGTCAGCTCGACAGGGCAGATGGCGCATAGGACATATTCATAAACCTCTTCGGATTCGTCCAGCTTATTGTTGTCGGTTGTTTTCGTGATAACATCATAGGCATCATGGAACAGGAGAATCAGATAATTCCCTGCAAAATCATATTCGCGAATGATGCGCTCATAAAGCAAATCCAACAGCCCATCCTGCTTCAAAGCACTGTCGCGCAGGGCAAGGAAGAACCGCTGCGCTTCTTCTCCTGCTTCATCCCTGCGAAAGGAAAGCTCTAAAAGGTTGTTGCCGATTGTGCCGGAAAGAGCCTTTTTTGCAATTTCCAGATATTTATAAAACTCATCCTCCTCCAGATTGAGAAAGGTTTCGTCGATATGTAAGAGAATATTTTTTTGGTTGTCCACATAACAGCCGCGTAATTTCGTAAAGGTGCAGGCATCCTTTTTGAAGCGGCGCTTTAATTCCAAAATGTCTTTTTTCTGCATGGGTTGCTCCCTTCTTTCGTTTTGATTTCAAAAGCTATTATAAATACTTTTTTTGGGGAAAGCAAATTTTTAAATTAAGAAAAATTTCCCTTGCAATCTCGGAAAAGGTATGCTATTATATTTAAGCAGTTTATTTCTGCGGCTGTGGCGGAACTGGCAGACGCATCAGACTCAAAATCTGACGCTGGTGACAGCGTGTGGGTTCGAGTCCCACCAGCCGCACTTTTTAGAACCTTGTTTGCTTCAAGGTTCTTTTTTTATGCTCTCATTTTATCTTAATCGTTCTTTAAGGAAAAACATGTATTATTCACCTGACGTTCATACTTCGTTCAAATTCAAACAGTATAATAACGGCATAAGATAAAACAAAGCCATAAAAGATATGGAGGGATAGAGCATGTACGAATATGATGAGTACAATCCGAAAAAGAAAGATGAATATGAAGAAACAGAGCAGGAGTCCATTGCGAATTCCGCAGACGGCATGGAAGGCGAATCCCATGTAGACGGAGAATCCATAGAGATGGAGGCAGAGGTGATTTCCGGCGAGGAATATGCAGAGGAAATTTCCGGTGAGCAATTTTCTGAGGAGGAGGACTTTTCTGAACAGGAAAGCGTTTCAGAAGCCACTACAGAGGAAGGCGCAGAGAAAGCAGAAGCCTTTGCGGAGGCTTCCGAGGAGAGTGAACCGGAATATACAGGCCCCTGCGTCAGAGAATATCATTATGAGGAAAAGGTGAAAAAGCCGAAAAGAAAGCAGGGCGGAAACGGCTGGAAGAAATTCATTGCAGCCTGTCTGGTTTGCAGCATCGCAGGCGGCTCCGCGATTGGGGTCAGCTACAGTGCGGCACAGAGCCATTTCGGAAAGGAAGCCGGCGCAAAGACCGCATCCACAAGCAATACGGAAAGTGTATCCTATCTGACAAACGGGCTTTCCACTGTGGATATCGTGAAGAAGGTAAAGCCCTCTGTTGTCAGCGTTTCCACTACCACAACAGGCGTGACACAGTATATGGGGCATTTCACCGTACCATACGAAGCAGAGGGCGCAGGCAGCGGTGTGATCTTCTATTCGGATGATGATAAGATTGCCATTGCGACAAATAACCATGTCATCGAGGGTGCAAATTCTATTTATGTGACGCTGGACGGCGATAAGAGCGTACCTGCGAAGGTAGTCGGTACAAAGAGCGAATCCGACCTGGCGGTGCTTTCTGTTTCTTGGTCTGATTTGAAAAAGGCAGGCGTGAAAAAGGTAACAACCGCAACCTTCGGTGATTCGGATGACCTTGAGGTCGGCGAATGTGTCATTGCCATCGGCAACGCCATGGGCATGGGGCTTTCCGCAACGGACGGCATTGTCAGCATGAAGGAGCAGACCATTAACGTAGACGGCAATTCCCTGACTGTTTTGCAGACCAGCGCGGCAATCAACAGCGGCAACAGCGGCGGCGCACTGGTAAACAGCAAGGGCGAGGTCATCGGGATCAATACGGCAAAATATAATTCCTCTATGGCAGAGGGCATGGGCTATGCCATCCCCAGCAATCAGATTAAGCCAACCGTAGAAAGCCTGCTGGAAACAGGCACACAGCCGCAGCCCTATATTGGCATTACCGGTACAAACGCATCTCTGTATAACCTTGAGGTCGGCGCACTGGTGCTTGAGGTAAAGAACAACAGCCCTGCGGCAGCGGCAGGGCTGCAATCCGGCGACATTATCACACAGTTCAATGGCAAGACCATTAAGGATATGGACAGCCTGCTGAACGCAATGGACAGCTCGGATATTGGCAAAAAGGTTGACCTGACGGTTGTGAGAGATAACAAGGATAAAATTAAGCTGCAGCTTACCGTTGCGGATAAAAACAGCTAAAGCAGTGCATACAGATAAAAATTAAGAAAAAATGCGGTTGAAATGCCGATTCACATACATTCACATAGATTCTTCCTATCAACGACCGAAAAAATCGGATGATATAGATAAACTTGCATCAGAAAAACTCCTATTGCAGACAGTGTAAACAGCTTGCAGTAGGAGTTTTTTTGTAGGGGGATATTTTTATTTGCCTGTCATGACTTTTTCGGCAAACTCCGTCACAACAATGGAATCATAAGGGATTTCCTGCGAAAGCTCCTTTCCTTCCATCATGATTTTCTGGATGAGGACAAAGCCTTCGGGGGAAACGGTCGGGTCGGCTTTCCAGGTATCCTGTTTCTGATAGCGCTCCACGATGGTGGTGAGGGTATCGAGGTCGGTTTCGGCAAACTGCGGCTGAATTACCTTTGCAATTTCTGCGGCAGAATGGCTTTCTACCCACTGCTGCCCTTTATAAATGGCACGGGTGAAGGCTTCGACGACATCGGGATGTGCCTGCAGGAAAGCGTCCTGTGCCATATAAACGGTGTAAGGCACATAGCCGCTTGCTTCACCCAAGGATGCCACAATATGCCCCTTGCCGCTCTGCTCAAGCGTGGTTGCGGCAGGCTCAAATTCTACGGTATAATCGCCGACCTCGCCCAGAAATGCGCCTGCGGTGGAGGTGAAATCAATGTTGTTGATGATTTCCATATCCTTACCGATGGTCATGCCGTTTTCCTTGATGACATATTCCAGAACCATTTCCGGCATGCCGCCCAATCTGCCGCCAATGACGGATTTTCCTTCCAAATCAGACCATTGGAAATCGGGCTCCTCCTTTCTGGAAACAAGAAAGTTCCCTGCGCGCTGGGTTAGCTGGGCGAAGGTTTTGGGGTAATCTGCCTTCCCTTCGGCATAGACATACAGACCTGCCTCTGTGCCAAGCAGGGCAATATCCGCGGAATCGGAAAGCAGGGCGGTCATGGATTTATCCGCGCCATTGCCGACCGCAACGCTCACATCTAAGCCCTCCTTCTCGAAAAAGCCCAATTCCTGTGCGACATACTGCGGCGCATAAAAAACAGAATGGACGACCTCATTCAGACGGACGGGAGTCAGCGTTTCCTCTGCCGTTTCTGTGCCGCAGCCAACTCCTGCGGATAGGCAAAGCGCCCCCGATAAAGCCAAGCAAAGTTTCTTTTTCATAGCCGTTCCTCCTAAGAGACTGATTCTGATTTATGATATGCCATATCCCAGAAAAAGGTGTGCTGTATTTTTTTTCGTGTCAGATATATTTTTTCGCGATTTTGTAGTATAATTATTTTTAATATGGAAAATTAGGCTTATACCGCCTTGTATATAAATTTTGTGATGACAGGAGGCTATTTTCATGGCTGAAAAAATCATGCTGATTGACGGCAACAGTATTGTGAACCGCGCATTTTACGGCGTTCCGCTGCTGACGAACGGCGAGGGGCGCTATACCAACGGGGTATATGGATTTCTGAATATTTTATTTAAGCTTCTGGATGAGGAGCAGCCCGATTATCTGGCGGTGGCGTTTGATTTGCACGCGCCCACCTTCCGCCACAGAACCTTTGACGGCTACAAGGGAACCAGAAAGGGCATGCCGGAGGAGCTGCGCGAACAGATGCCCCTTTTGAAGGAGGTGCTGCAGGCCATGCACATCCCTATTTTCGAGCAGGAGGGCTTTGAGGCGGACGATATTCTGGGAACGCTTTCCGCTCTGGCGGAGAAAAACGGCATTGTGCCTGTTGTGGTTTCGGGGGACAGAGACCTTTTGCAGCTGGCAGGGGAGACCCTCAAGGTGCGGATTCCCAAAACGAAGGGCGGACGCACGGAAACAGAGGATTATTACGCGGCGGATGTGCAGGCGAAATATGGCGTGACACCTGCCGAATTTATTGATATGAAGGCACTGATGGGGGATGCTTCCGATAATATCCCCGGCGTGCCCGGCATTGGCGAAAAAACTGCGGCGAAGATTATCACGCAGTATCACGATATTGAAACGGCGATTGCCCATGCGGCGGAAATCAAACCGAAAAAGGCATCCGAAAACCTTGTGGCATATCAGGAGCAGGCAAGATTGAGTAAATTTCTGGCGACGATTGTGCGGGATATGCCTTTAGAATGGGATAAGGAGTCCCTGAAAATCGGCGATATGTTTAACCAGACGGCATACGAATTGGTAAAACGTCTGGAATTTAAGAGCATGTTCAGCCACTTTGAGGGGAGTGCTTCCGCGCCAAAGCAGGCAGAGCAGACCTATCGCTTTGTTGCGGATAGGGAAGGTGCGAAGGAGGTGCTTGCCGCGCTCAAAAAGGGCGAGGTCGGGTATGCCTTTGTTTACGAAAACGAGGAAGGACAGGGGCTTGCGCTCTATCAGGAGCAGCTTGGCGGTGTCTGGATTGAAGCATCCATGGCATTTTTGATGCAGGAGCTTCTGGAGATATTTCAGCCGTTTTTTGCGGACAGCGCATACCGTAAAATCGGACATGATGTGAAGAAGGATATCCGTTTTCTGCGCAGCTATGGCTATAACGGCTTTACGGCGGAATTTGATACCGCTATCGGGGCGTATATCCTCAATGCGACAGGCAGCTCCTACGAATATGACGATATTGCGGCAGCCTTTCTGAATGAAACCTATCCTTCGCAGGAAGAGGTTTTCGGGAAGGGCAGAACGAAAAAGGCCTTTGCGGCGTTGCCCGAAGCAGAACGCACCGCCTATGGCGCAAGGCAGGCGGAGATTTTCTTCCGTGCGAGAAAAGTGATGGAGGAGCGGCTTGCGGAGAATGAGCAGAAAAGCCTGTTTTATGATATGGAAATGCCGCTGATTTATGTTCTGGCGGATATGGAAAAATACGGCATCAAGGTGGATAAGGCGGCGCTTTTGGCGTATCAGAAGCGTCTGGGCGAAAGTCTGGACGGCATGGAAGAAGAAATTTACGCATTGGCAGGGGAAAAATTCAACATCAATTCCCCGAAGCAGTTAGGCGTGATTTTATTTGAAAGGCTGGGGCTGAAGGGCGGCAAAAAGACCAAAACGGGCTATTCCACCGCGGCGGATGTGCTGGAAAAGCTGCGGACGGAGCATCCTATTGTGGAGCGGATTTTGCACTACAGACAGCTGGCAAAGCTGAAAAGCACCTATGCGGACGGACTTCTGGCGGTGATGGATGCCGAAACGGAGAAGATTTATTCTACCTTCAACCAGACCATTACGGCAACGGGACGGATTTCCTCAACAGAGCCGAATTTGCAGAATATTCCTGTCCGTCTGGAGTTGGGGAGAGAGCTTCGGAAAATTTTCATTCCCGAAAGTGCGGAATTCTGCTTTCTGGATGCCGATTATTCGCAGATTGAGCTGCGCGTACTGGCGCATATCTCCGGAGATGAAAGCCTGATTGCAGCGTTCAAAAGCAATCAGGATATTCACCGCATGACGGCTTCGCAGGTGTTCCATGTGCCGTTTGACGAGGTGACACCATTGCAGAGAAGCAATGCCAAGGCGGTTAACTTCGGCATTATCTACGGCAAGGGCGCGTTTAGCTTGGGGCAGGATTTAGGCATCAGCCGCAAGGAGGCGGAGGAATACATCAACGCTTACTTCGCGAGATATCCCAAAATCAAGACCTTTATGGAGGATACGATTAAAAACGGGGCGAAAAACGGCTATGTCTCTACGCTCTGGAACCGCCGCAGAAATATGCCCGAATTGCAGAGCAGCAACTTCATGCAAAGGGCGGCAGGTGAACGCGCGGCAATGAATATGCCCATTCAGGGCACTGCTGCGGATATTATTAAGCTTGCCATGATAAAGGTGCATCGTGCCTTGCAGGAGGGCGGCTATCGTTCTCGTCTGATTTTGCAGGTACACGATGAGCTGCTGATTGAAGCATATAAAGAAGAAAAGGATGCTGTCGCAAAAATCCTGAAGGAAAACATGGAGCATGCGGCGGATTTGCTGGTTCCCTTGGATGTGGATGTGCATGAGGGCGCATCGTGGTTCGAGGCGAAATAAAAAAGAGGGGAAACGAAATGAAGGTAATCGGTTTGACAGGCGGCACGGGCAGCGGCAAAAGCGTTGTCAGCAAAAGCCTTGCGGCGGCAGGCGCAGTGGTGATTGATGCGGATAAAATTGCACATGAAATCATTTTAAAAGGCGAGCCCGCATATCAGGAAATTGTGAAGTATTACGGAACGGGAATTTTGGATGCAAAAGGAAATATCATCCGCAGAAGGCTGGGGGAAATTGTCTTCCATGATGCCGAAAAGCTGGCATTTTTGAACCAATGCACCCATAAATATATCTGTGCGGAGGTGGACAGACAGATTGCCAAGGCGGAGAAGGAAAACACCGCCAAGGCAGTGATTCTGGATGCGCCGCTTCTGCTTGAGGCAGGTCTGGAAAGCCGCTGTGATATGGTCTGGGTGGTCTATGCCGATCCGGAGGTGCGCGCAAAACGCGTGATGGCACGCGATGGTGTCAGCTATGACCTTGCCAAGGCGCGCATTGCTAACCAGAAAAGCTGGGAGGAATATAAGAAGTCGGCATCGGTTGTGATTGATAACAGTAAAGAGCTTGCCTATTTACAGGGGCAGTTGGATGAAATTTTAAAAACAATATAAAAAGGAAGCAAGGAACAATGATTCGATGTATCAGGAAATTGTTTACGCTGGCGGTGGTTCTGGTGCTGCTGGCGGCGTTTGGCTATAGTGTGGTTTTGCCGCGTGTGCTGCCTTTGCAGTATCGGGATATTGTGGAGCAGTATGCGGCGGAATATGGCTTGGAGGAGGCCTTTGTGTATGGTGTGATTTTCTGCGAAAGCCATTTTGAGCCGGATGTCATATCTTCTGCGGATGCCGTTGGGCTGATGCAGGTGACGGAGGAAACGGGAAAATGGGCAGCGGCGCAGATGGGACTTGACCCCACAACCATTGATCTGACCGACCCCGATACAAATATTCATATCGGCTGCTGGTATTTAAGCTGGCTGAATGAGAAATTCGGCGGTGTTTCGGAAACCGTTCTGGCAGGCTATAACGCAGGGCATGGCAGCGTGGCGCGGTGGCTTGCGGATGAGGAAATGAGCTGGGACGGCATTACGCTGGATGAAATTCCATACGAGGAAACGAAAAGCTATGTGAAACGAGTGAAGCTGGCGGAGCAGGCATATCGGCTGCGGCTGCGCCTGCAAGCGTATCTGGAGGAAACTCCGCTTGGTGTGTATGCAGACAGAACTGCGGATTTGGAAGGAAATGAAGAATGATGAAAAAAAGGATTTTTCTCCTTTTGCTGATTTTCTGCCTTGGGCTTGGCGGCTGTGGCAAGAAGGAGGAGCAAACGAAGAAGAAAACGACAGCAACAGAGGAGACGGGCGTTGCATCCAAAGAGGCAATGCTGACGCTTTCCATGCGGATTCCGGAAACGCTGAATCCGTTGCTGAACAGAGAAGAAACGGTTGATCGTATCCTCAAGCTGCTGTTTCTGCCGCTGGTTGATTTTGACGAAAGCGGCAAGGCATGCCCTGCCGTGGCGCAGGACTGGGAATTTTCGGCGGATGGCAGAAGCCTTTCCATGAATCTGAACAGCAATATCAGATGGCAGGATGGAACAGCACTGACGGCGGATGATGTGGTCTATTCCGTCAATACCCTGCGAAATGCTCCGGAGGATGCGGTGTATAAGCAGGTGATGAATTATGTGAGCGGCTGCAGCAAAACGGGAACGAATTCCGTTGTGATTACCTTCCGCGACAGCTTCAGCTCAAATATTGATGCGCTACGATTTCCGGTTATTCCTGCCGGCTATTACAGCGGACAGGGCGATACGGGCACGAAGCCTGTCGGGGATGGCCCGTATGAAATGGAATCCTATCAGCAGGCATCGGAAATGAAGCTGAAGGCAAGTGCGTCCTATTATGGGAGCACGCCGCAGATTTCCGAAATTCGCGTGAAGATGACTGCCGGAGAGGAAACGGATATCAACGCGTTTGAGCAGGGCATGACGGATGTGCTTGTGACAAACGCCATGGATGCAGGCAAATACGCGGACGAAAGCGTTTCGGGGATGCACCAGTTTACCTCAAATCAGTATGATTTTATCGGCTTCAACTTCCGCAAGGAGCTTTGGAAGGATAAATCTGTCAGACAGGCGGTTGCGTATGCGGTGCCGCGGGATAACCTTAAGGAAAGCGTGTATCTGAATTATGCCGCCATGACGAATACGCCCATCAACCCGAAAAGCTGGCTTTACGAGGAAAACGTGGCGACGTACGAATATAACCCCACAATGGCGACAACCTTCCTGAAAAACAGCGGCTGGACGGATGCGGATAAGGATGGCAAGCTGGAAAAGGAAATCAGCGGCATAAGGCAGAGCCTGCGCGCGACCATTCTGGTAAATCAGGAAAACACGGGTCGGGTACAGATTGCCTCGAAGCTGAAGGAGGAGCTGACGGCAATCGGCTTTGAGGTGACACTGGACAAGGTGGACTTTGCAACCTATCAGCAGAGATTGGAGAGCGGACAGTTTGACCTTGTGGTGGGCGGCTGGAAATGCTCAGAGGTGACGGATTTAACGCCGTTTTTCGGCACGGGCGGCAGTTTGAATTATATCGGCTACAGCGACGCGGATATGGATACCCTGCTGACGGCGGCAAGGACGGCAGTCGGTGAAGGGCAGACGCTTCTGGCTTATAGCAGCCTGCAGAAAAAGCTTGCCGAGGAGCTGCCTTATATCAGCATTGCCTACCGCAATCAGGCGGTTTTTGCATCTAAAAATATCGGAGGAGAAGTGCATCCTGTGGAAAGCAATGTGTTCCGTGGGATTGAAGCGTGGACGTATCAGAAGGGGGAATAAGGATGTCTGAAATCAGAACAAATCCTTTTACGGGCGAGATGTCACTTTATGCGGAGAACAGAAGAAATCGCCCCTATGAATTTGTCCATAATACAGAAAGAAAACATGCAAACAGCGAGAAATGCCCCTTCTGCGGCGGACATGAGGCATGGACACCGGATGCCATTTATCAGGATGGCCCCAACGGGGCATGGCAGATGCGCGTGTTTCCGAATAAATTTCCGACTGTCCGAGAGGATTGCACGGATGCGGCAGAGGAGCCGTTTTATATCCAGACCGCAGGAAGGGGAAGGCACGAGATTCTGGTGGATACGCCTGACCATGATGCTACGATTGATACCTTCGATGCGGCGCATATCGCAAGCATTTTGCAGGTATTACAGGATAGGCTGCATTTTTTTCGCAATCGTGCAGATACGCAGTATGTGCAGATTTTTAAAAACTGCGGGCCCTCCGCAGGGATGAGCATGCACCATTCGCATTGGCAGGTGGTGGGGCTGCCTGTTGTGCCGAAGCGTGCGGCAACCATGGCGGAGGCTATGCATAGAGAGGACTGCCTGTTCTGCAAAATGCTTGCCTACGAAAAGGAAACGAATAGGCGTATTGTGGCAGAAACAGAGCATTTCCTTGCGCTTACGCCCTACGCCGGACGCTTTGCCTATGAGCTCTGGCTTGCTCCGAAGGCACATCAGCGTGATTTCGGTGAGATGAGCGCGGAAGAACGGCAGGAGCTTGCGGCACTTCTGCGGAAGATGCTCGGAAGGGTGACGGGGATTCGTGAGGATATCGGCTATAACATTTGCGTGATGGATGGCCCGAGGGATACGGATTTTCATTGGCATATCGAGATTTTGCCGAGAATCGGTGGCTTTGCCGGCTTTGAATTTGCGACCGATTGCTATATCTGCATGGTCAGCCCCGAAAATGCCGCGGTGTATTATCGGAAAGAGGAAGCAGAATAAAAAATAGAAAATGAAAAAGGGCGTTTCTCAAAGAAAGAGAAGCGTCCTTTTTGGTTAGAGTGATTTTTGTTACAGCAATTCCTTGTAATCGCGGAAGGAGCAGTCTGCCAGTGCGGTGATTTTATCCACATCCGCCTGTCCGCGAAAGTCCTCGTCCAGAATGGCATATACCCGGAAGCCTGCCGCCTTTGCACCTCTTACTGCATAGAGTGCATCCTCGAATACAGCAGTTTCCTCCAATGTGCCACCCATTTTTTCCATGGCGGTCAGAAATGCCTTGCCGTCATCCTTGTACACCCCCAGCTCTGTGCAGGTCAGGATGCAGTCGAAATATTTGCGGATATCCAGACGGTCTAACGCAGGCTGGATATACCATGCTTCGGATGCCGTGAGGATGCACATCTTCACGCCTTTTTTTGCCATTGCCTCCAGATATTCCTTCGCGGAGGGACGCAGGGGAATGGTGTATTTATATGCATCTGTTACATAGGATGTAATTTCATCCACAATCTGCTGTGCGTCAAACGGAACGCCTAAATCATGCCTGAAATATTCCGCCGTCTGGTAAAGCGTCAGTGTTTTTACAACATCATGGATATCCTCCGGCACTGCAAAGCCGTGTTTTTCCAGAAAAGCTGCGCCGGTGCCGTGCCATGTGGGCATGGAATCAATAAGAGTGCCGTCTAAATCAAAAATAATATACTTCATGTCTAAAATTCCTTTTCTTATCTGTATTTGTCGATTTTTTTCGTTGGTGGTCAATACGCCTGCAAAAATTTTAGCATTTTTCATGGAAATTGACAAGAGTGAGATGGGCGGCGAAAAATGGCGATTCTGATTTTTTTCCTTCGGAAATATATTGTTAGAAAAAACAACACGGAGGGAAATTCGTATGAAGGCTTGGAAACGGATACATATCACAAAAAAACGGGCGGTATGCGGCGTGCTGGGGCTTTTGCTGCTTGCGGCAGCGTATATGGGCGTGCCAAGGGCGGCGGAGAAGGTTTTTGCCGTTGCAGAGGGGGAAAGAAGGCTGCCGATTTATTGCGTGCAGACCGATAAGCCACAGGTTTCCGTCAGCTTTGATGCGGCTTGGGGTGCCGATGATACAGATGAGCTGCTGCGGATTTTGAAGGAAAATGACGTAAAGGCAACCTTTTTCCTTTGCGGCTATTGGGTGGAAAAATATCCGGAGGAGGTCAAAAAAATTGCGGCAGAAGGGCATGATTTGGGCAACCATTCCGCAACCCATCCCCACATGAGCCGGATTTCCTCCGAGGAAATCGCGCAGGAATTGCAGAAGTGTCATGAAAACGTGAAGAAGCTTACGGGAGTGGAGATGGAACTGTTTCGCCCGCCCTTTGGGGAATATGATAACCATGTGATTGAAACCGCGGAGCAGAATGGGTATTATACCATTCAGTGGGATGTGGATACACCCACAACAAAAAGAAAGGCGGTCAGAATCCTTGAAAAATCAAGGTTTGTGACCGCCGTTTTTAATATTAAAGCTAACGGAAAGCCCATCCTCGGAGAGATAAACAGTGCGAATGAGAGAGCGTGCAAGCTGCCGTTTCTGTTCAATATCCATCTGTTCCCAATCGGTAGCGGAAAAGGGCGTAACCTCATTGATATTATATTCGGAAATGGTTTCGTTGTAGCGGTGCAGGAGCAGCTGCTTTTCGTGATGCAGGGCTTCAATCCTTTGGTTGATATACTGTGCGGAAACGTGGCTGACGCTTTCCAGAGAGAGAATCAGATTTTCGATTTTGGCATCAATTTCGGAAATCCTACTTTGAAATTCCTTTGCAGCGGCATCTGTGTTTTGCCGATGAATGAGGTTATAGGAGGCGGCATGTTGAATTAAGCTTGCCTGCACCTCTGCCTCAATCTCCCGTACTCGATGGGTTTGCTTTGCGGTACAGGCTTTATGCAGATATTTTCCCGAACAGCAGAAATACGGTATCTGTCCGTCTTTCGTCTTGCTGAAGCGGATGGAAAAGGCATAGCCGCAGTGAGCGCATTTTACCAAGCCTGTCAGCCAAGAGTGCTTGCCCTTATATGTATTTTTGATTTGCCTATTGCGAGACAGCTTTTGCTGACAAAAGAGGAAGGCTGTGCTATCCACAATGCCCTCGTGGTGTCCCATGGCAAGCAGATGATTGGAAACATCCTTATATTTTCGCTCGTTGGCATCCCGTTTGCCGACCAGAATACAGCCATGCACGCCGTCGAAATCCTCCGGTGGGTTCGCCAGAATTGCCCCCTTGGCTTTGTAGAAATTATAAACGGCGGTATCCGCGCGGACATAAGCCGGGTTTTTTAGGATAGAGGACAGCTTGGCATTATCGAAATTCACGCCGCCGGAGGAAACGGAGCCGTCCTGTATGAGCTGCCGCTGCACATCCGCAAGGCTGGAATAGGGCAGGGCGTACAGCTCGAAGATACGCTGCACAACGGAAATCTGCTCGTTTGGCTGACAGATGGTTGCCTTCTTCCCGTCAATCGTGGTTTTCACAAGGTCGAACCCGAAGGCAGCAGGGCCGCCGCCCCAGGCACCCTTTTTCACACGGGCATAGTAGTTATCCCGCACACGCTCCGCAATAGTTTCCCGTTCCAGTTGGGCGAATACCACGATGATATACAGCATGGCACGTCCCATGGGGGTAGAGGTATCGAATTTTTCCGTAGCGGAAACGAAGGAAATTTGATTCGATTCCAAAATGTTGATGAAATCCGCAAAATCCAGAATGGAACGGCTGATACGGTCTAGGCGATATACCACAACCTTTTCAATTCTGCCGCTTTGTACATCCGCCATCATTTCATGGAAGGCGGGGCGGTTCGTGTTCTTGCCGGAATAGCCGCTGTCCTGATAGATTTTGAAATCCTCCGAAAAAACCTCACGCTTGGCATACTCAATCTGGGATTCAATGCTGATGCTGTCCTTTTTCTCGACGGATTGCCGTGCATAAATCGCAATCATAAAAAAGACCTCCTTCTGTCTATAAAAATGTATAGCAAAGAAAGCGGTCTTATGATACAATACTTTTGCGAGGAGTGGTTGTGTCATGCGACCGCTTTATGAATCCTCTTTCTCTGCGCCAACAGAGAAGGGGGATTTTTTATTTAAATTTCTTTATAGTAATCAGATAATTTTTTCAGCACCGGCAGGAAGGATGTAGCAATATCCTTTGCGATGGCAGCGGCAACATGATCATCATAGATATGCGAGGTGCTGTTTCTGGAGCTGAGCATTTTCAGCCAGACTGCCTCATCATCAATCATGTGGTTTTCATAGGCGGTACGCAGCACCTGTTTGGGAAAATGCAGGTCATTGGAAAAGCCTTGGTCAATGAGGTATTCCTTGGAGGCTTTCCATGCTAACTCAAACGTAAACTCGAATCGCTGAATCAGACCGTCACGGATGACATCGTTATCGGGATGCTTGCGGTATTCTATATTTGCTTCATCCAACCGCTGTACAGCTTTCAGATAATTTTCAATCTTTTTCATAAAGCACAACACCATCCTTTTCAATATTCTTTATCAGCTCTGCATTGGTATAGGCTGTCACATGGACAAGGTCGCACTTCAGCAGGGTTGGCAGGTCATCAATATCACACCAGAAGCGTACTTGATTTTCCTCCGGCATACCGTAGATAGCAAGGTCAATGTCGCTGCGCTCGTGGTTGTCTCCTCTGGCGCGAGAGCCAAAGAGAAGGATTTTTTCTGCGTTGTATTTTTCGCCCAGAGCGGCGATGAGGGAGTATAGTTTTTCCATGGGAACCTCCTTGGGGGGGTTTTTTATTTTTTTGATGTCACGTCTTTTGAATCTTCCAAAGTATAAGGCACAGGTGTTTGTGCTGCCTTTTGTATGGTGCTTGAAAGTTCGTAATCATCGTACATAAGATCTGGAATTTTAGGTGGTTCTGATTCAACGCCGAGGATTCTATCAACAGCGGGTTGCATATCGGGATGGTTACGATATTCCATAATGACATCTTGCTCATGCTCAGTGAACTCAAAAAGACGAGAGGATACGTCAGCGTCTTCTACATCGTAACCAAACAACCACAGAGGATTCAATTTTAATTTATTTGCTATGATGGCAGCGGCATCAACTTTGGGAACACGCTGTCCTAATTCATATCGATTGATTGTCTGAGCAGGAACATTAGTCATGTGTTCTATCTCAGCCAATGTCAAATTATTATCCTCTCTGTATTGTTTAATTCTATTGCCGAAGGAGCTTACAATCTTCAAAAAATCACCCCCTTTGTTGATTTCATTAACAGAATAGCATACTTTATCACCGTTTGCAATAAAAATTTTAAAATGATTGTTGACTTTATAACCAGATGGTGCTAATATGCAAATATAACCAAACGGTGATAAGTGGAGGTGATTATATGAATAGGGTAGAATTAAGGGTTGATATTATCAGAAAGTTTGGTACGCAGGGTAACTTTGCAAAAGAACTTGGATGGACAGAAAATAAACTTTCCAAAATGATGCAAGGAAGGTACACACCTAATTTAGATGAAGTAATTTGTATCGCAGAAAAATTAGGACTTGAAGAAAAAAGATTTCTCACAATTTTTTTGGATAAAAAATCACCGAATGGAGATAAAACGAAAAAAGTAAGCTAAAGGGAGGTGCGAAGATTGATAGCACAGTGCTTTAGAAAACTATTGGATAAAGTTGAAGAATTGCAAGCAAAACTTGTTATTTCCTTAATCGGCAGGGAGATTGAATTGCACCTCTGCGAAGGAAAGGGTGACCATGGTGAAAAATTGATTTGCATTTTAGAGATGTGCAGCGGAGTGTACTACGGTCGCTGGGAAATCAAACGCAATAATGGTGCAGTGATAGAGGCTACTTTACACAGTCTGAGATAACCTCAAATTTATAAGCTAAGTCGGATTTTATTCCCTTGACGGAAAGCGTTTTACTGCGGTCCAGAGAATAATAAACGATATTTAGCTGCTCTGCTTTAGGGTCTAATACAGTACAACATTGAAATTCCCAACAGGTGTCTGTATCAAGGTTTCTGATAAAATCATTCAGTGTGTTGATATGCCAGTAGAAGTCTTGCTTGAAGGAATTGTAATTTCGATAGTATTTGTACATAGGTTCTCCTTTATCTATATGGTCACCCTATAGAAAGGATAGGAAAGAAGGAGCAAAATGTCAAGAAAAGGGAGTTGTTCGGTATCAAAGAAGATAAAGACGCAAGCTAAGGGAGGTGTGGCGGATGGCAGTGTTTTTATTAACTATCATAAAAATCTGCTTAGCTGTTATCGTATGTGGGGTAATTCCTATGGGGGTCTTTGCTTTGGTATTCGCTTTGGTACTAAAAATGCTCGATAGATAGCAAATCAGTATAATTTGCCTCGCTTTGTGCTTTTGAGGTCTTTGCGCATAAGCGTGGAAATTTCAACAATGTAATCGCTGATGTCACGAGATCCTTTTAATAATAAGGTGGACAATTTGCTGATTTGACTAAAAATATCTTCGGATGCATACAGACCTATACGATGAACGGCATAACGCAGGGCGCGCCTGTTTTCTTCGGTTTGATGGTCATAGTAGTTAGACATTGCAGTCCAAAAACTTTCGTATGCATCGGCTTTGCGAGAAAAGAATATATCAAACTGTTTCATTTTTTGAGTTTTGAAGTATGTAATTGAAACAGTGATGACAGAGCCTATAACAGTGACAAATGTGCAAAGCGTATCAGGGGTGAGGAATTTATTTAACATACTGGTTTGTTCGATATTTGTAGAAACATTTAGCAGAAAAAGCATAAAATCAACTCCTTTTCTTTTCAGCATAAGGAATATGGAGAAGAATGTCAAGTAATGTAAAGGCGCAAGCTAAGGGAGGATGAAGTAGTGATTTGTAGTAAATGCGGAAAAAGTATTGCGGAAACTGATAATTTCTGCAGCGAATGCGGAGCGAAGCTAAATGAAAGCTGTCGGTACTGCTGGGTAAGGAAAAAGGACAACTACAGTTGTGGCGAACTGAGTTGTCCCGGGTACGGTCTTTTTTCTTTGTTGAAATCAAAGACCAAGGGTTCTCTTGGCTAATTCACATCCGAAATCAATAACGAATTGACGGAGACCTTCTGCAACAAAGGTTCTGGATGAGGCAAGACATTTTTTTAATCTTGTAGCGGCTAAAGTGGTATTTGGAGTTTCTGAGATAATATCTTTTAATGTTTCTACTGTGCGATCCTTTAAACCGTCGGGGATGTTTTCTTCTTCGTAGATTAGTCCTGAAGCGGCAAGCAATGCTGCTTTTGTCCATGGATATGGAGCACCGCAGTTATAACAGAAAGAATCCACAGGTGTAATTGCATCAATAACAGCTAATCCGGGAACATCATAGTCCCCATGAATATTAGCACCACATTCCGGACAAGCAGTGATAGTTTCTGCTCCGCAATCTGAACAGAAATTTTTATTACGCGCTTGATTTGTGTCTGCTTTGCCATTAACCATGTGACCATTCTTGCATATTTGTGCAATGTGATAATAGTCCATTTTGATTTCTCCTTTCCTATGTACTCGGCTGCTGCAACAGCCTGTATTTTCAGAATAGGATAGGGGGAGGAAAATGTCAAGCAAAGTGATGATTTGGCATCAAAGAAGATAAGGACGCAAGTTGAGGGGAGGTGAATGCGCTTCTCATGAGCATACTGATTTCAATAGCATCTATAGTCTGTGTATACAGCGGA